>Ga0209542_10000234_pt1 | contig 137915 bp, 131 predicted proteins | sample RifCSPhighO2_01_FD_184028 | JGI IMG/M metagenome (GOLD analysis project Ga0209542, IMG submission 184028) | Soil microbial communities from Rifle, Colorado - Rifle CSP2_plank highO2_0.1 (SPAdes) (version 2) | ecosystem: Environmental > Terrestrial > Deep subsurface > Rock core/Sediment ... | reverse complement strand
ATTGTTACCCGATCATCAACCGGAAACGACCGTATATAGATTAGTAATGAAGTTCTTGATTGAGTTATCTAATTCAGAAAGAGCAGAGGAGACGCTATTAACTAAATATTTAAATAAAATACTTAAGGCACTGGGTTACTTTAATGAAGATAAATCTTTCCCCGAGTTAATTCATGCCATCCAAGAAATTATTCATGAAAAAATGCCGGAACTTCATTTATAATTGTATTCACTTATGGTATCAATGGATAAAATCGTATCACTTTGTAAACGTCGTGGATTTATTTATCCCTCTTCGGAGATCTACGGAGGAATAGCTGGATTCTGGGACTACGGACCGCTGGGTGTTGAGTTGAAAAATAATTTAAAAAGTGAGTGGTGGAAATCCATGGTCTATGAAAGAGAAGACGTCGTTGGGTTGGACGCAGCGATTGTAATGAATCCGAAAGTCTGGGAAGCGTCTGGTCATGTTAGCGGATTTGTTGATCCGCTTGTCGAATGCAAGAACTGTCATAACCGGTTTCGAGCCGACAAAATAGTCGATTCAACCTGCCCTAACTGCGGACAAAAAGGAAAGTTTACCGAGCCCAAAAAATTTAATTTATTGACAGAAGTTCTTCTTGGAGTTACCGAACCTAAGCAAAAAGCATATTTACGGGGAGAAATTACACAGGGAGTTTTTGTTAACTTTCAAAATGTCGTCAGTTCTTCGAGGGTAAAAATTCCCTTTGGAGTAGCTCAGATTGGAAAAGCCTTTAGAAATGAGATCACTCCCGGAAACTTTACTTATCGTTCAAGAGAGTTTGAACAGATGGAACTGGAATATTTCATCAAACCGGATGCAAAAGTCGCAGATAAGACTTTTAATGATTGGAGAGAACAGAGAATTAACTGGTATAAATCGTTAGGTATAAAAAGTGAAAACCTTCGCCTTAGAAAGCATAAAGATGATGAAAAAGCCCATTATGCCAAAGAAGCTTACGATATTGAATATAAGGCGCCTTTCGGTTGGAGTGAGTTTGAAGGGATTCACAACCGGGGAGATTGGGATCTGGGAAGACACAATCTAAAATACAAAGATCAGGAGTCAGGTCAAGAATATACTCCCTGGGTAATAGAAACATCAGGAGGAGTTGATAGGGCGACCTTGTTTTTTTTACTGGATGCCTATCAGGAAGAGGACAAAAGAATTTTTTTAAAGCTTCATCCGAAATTAGCGCCTTTTAAAGCAGCGGTTTTTCCCTTAGTTTCCAATAAAACCGAACTGGTTGATAAGGCGATGAAGGTTTACAAGTTGCTAAAAACGGATTTTTTTACGGCCTGGGATGATAGAGGGAATATAGGTAAACGCTACTTTGCACAAGACGAAATTGGAACACCATTTTGTGTTACTATAGATTATATATCCCTGGAAGATGGGACTGTTACAGTTAGAGATCGTGATACGACAAAACAAGTTCGTATTTCTATTGATAAACTTAAGAAATATATTTCAGAAATGATTTCCTATGAAACTAGATAAAAAAAAATTAATGCTTATTGCCGGAGCTGTATTAACTATTTTAATCATCGGCGCAGTTTTAATCAGTTCGAGAAAGCCGGAAATCAAAAAGCCTGGCAACGAAGAATTGTTACCCACCGAGGTAATCATTCCGACCATTGATAAAAGTGTGAAGGTAAGTTTAATTTCTTCAAGTTTGGGAAAAGAAGTTACATTACAAATAAAAGGTATCCCTTCGGGCACAGAGACTATTGATTACGAGCTTTCGTATCAAACGGCTCAACAGGGACTTCAGGGAGTAATCGGAACACTTCAGTTGAAACCAGCAGAATCAGAAGTTGATAAAACCCTAACTTTGGGAACATGTTCATCCGGTACCTGTGTTTATCACCAGGTTACCGGGAAAATCAGATTAAATTTGAGATTTACAGGAGAGTACGGAGATAAGGTGTTTGAGAAAGAATATCAAATATAAATTTCTAATTTCTAAGTACTCTAATTGACCTAATTATTTAGATCAATTAGAAATTAGGTTAATTAGACCAATTAAAGATTGGAGGTGTTAATATGCCAATAATTAAATCAGCCAAAAAGAAAATGAGACAGGATAAAAAAAGAACTTTGCAAAATAAAAAGTACGAACTTGCTTATAAAAAAATCATCGATAAAGCAAAAAAATATAAAAAAAGTCCGCCTGCCGTCAGGGAGGTTGGAAAGACGGATGAATTATTGAGGACAGCCTATCAAGCTATTGATAAAGCAGCAAAGAAACACGTCATTCATAAAAATAAAGCAAGCCGTCTTAAAGGCATGGTGGCGCGTCTATTACAGAAATGAAATATAAAATAAACCTAATTTCTCAAAAAAAAGAAAAATCAGTAGATAAAATTATCTATTTTGTGTTGAACTACCTTCGCTATATTCTGGTGATCACACAGATTATTGTGATAGGCGTGTTTTTTTATCGTTTCAAAATCGATCAAGAGATGGTAGATCTGCAGGAAGGGGTTGCTCAGAAAAAAGAGATCATTCTGGTATCCCAACCGTTAATTAAAGAAGCTAAAAAACAAGCCCTCAGGCTTGATGAAGCCAGATCGATCGTGGCCAAGCAGACGACCTTCTTGGCAGCGATGGATTATCTTTTATCTTTATTCCCGGAAAACTTATATCTTACCAAAATTCGATTGGCCAAAAATTCCATTTCGATGGTGGGATATACACAAGACCCCCAATCGATTAATAATTTTTTAGGTAAATTAAAAAATGAAGGAAAATTTAAAAAAATTCTTTTAAAAAATATTAAAAAGGGCGAACAGGGAATGGAATTTACATTTGAGTTTTCGAGCTATAAAATTTCTCAACCAATTTAAACTAATTATGGATAAGCCAACTACTATCAACAAGCTTTTAAATAAAAAAACAAAAGACTATTCATATACGATGGCCTTTTTTATTATTTTTTCTTTTTTTGTCTTCGCTGTAATTAGGCCAAACCTTATTACCGTCTTTGAGATCACCTCTAAAATTGATCAGTTAAAAAAAGTTGATATGTTATACGCTGAACAGATTAATAAGATAATTGAGGTGCAGTCGGCATACGAGCAAAACAGAGATAACTTTGGTTTTTTAACCGAAGCCATCTCGGTGCAACCGGAAGTTAATAAAGTTCTTTTCGACGTCAATGTTTCGTCAGAAGGAAGTAAACTTAAAACCGAACGTCTAATCGTAACCGATATTAATTTAAAAGATAAAGGGGCGCTAAACAAGATGAAATCTTTTAGTATTAATATGAATTTGTTGGGTACGTTTGAGGAAGTCATGGCGCTTATTAAAAAAGTCTATGCCCAACGCCGGCTCAAATTGATTCCCGAATTTGAGATGAGTCGTGGAACAGGAGAATCATCAGAAAGCGCAAATCTTAAAATAAGAATGAAAATTGAAGGTTTTTATCTATGAATCAAAAAGAACTTTTCTGGATTTCGGTAACGATATTTTTGACTATTGTTGCCTGGATGATTGTGGATATTTTTAAAGTTAAAACTACGATTACGGTTCAGTCAGAACTAAAGTCTGTTGAGACAGTCGATTTTACAATTAAACCTGACATATTAGAAATACTTAAAGAAAGAAGTCCATGACGTATTCAAAATATTTTTATCCGCAGGACCCAAAAATTCCAACTCCGATTACAATCGCTATTATCATTTTGTTAATAATCTTCATATCCAGGCTTTTTACAACATCACCTTTGCCATCCCGCGCAAGTAAAAAAGGAGTAAAGGGGTTAAGCATCGTCAATCCTTCCAATAATCAAGTAGGTATTTTTTGGCAAACTGATGCGGAAGAATCCGGTTGGGTAATTTACGGAAAAAACGAGCGGACTCTCAATGAAATCGCATCAGACGAGAGGGATGTCCAAAACAAAAAAAAATTATACTTTAACCATTTCGCACTGTTAAGAAATCTAAAGCCCGATACACAATATTTTTATAAAATCGTCAGCAATAATCAGGTGATCGAGGCAAAAAATAGCACTCCTTTCTTTTTCAAAACTCCGACTATTCAAACATCGGTTTTAAACCTTAATCCGGCTTACGGAAAAGTAATTAAGGAGAACGGGCAGCCTTTGGAAAATGCGTTTGTTTTTATTTTATTAGATAAAGCATTCCCTTTAATCACTTTATCAAAAACAACCGGTGAGTGGTTAATCCCGCTCAATTTAATACTTAACAAAGAGACACTTAAGAACGAGACTGTTAATCCAGAAGATAAACTCACAATCGAGATAATTGCTAGCGATAGGAAAAAAAGCAAGATAGCTTCGGATATTTCAACGGTCAGTCCCTTACCCCAGACGGTGATTATCGGTAAAGATTATGATTTTTTAAATAAGGAAGATATCCTATCGGTTTTTTCCGATAATAAAACAAAAACAACTCAGATTGAGATACTCTTTCCTAAAGATTCAGGCGTGATTCCCGGCAACAAGCCGATAATTAAGGGTACGGCAATCCCAGGAAACGAGGTAGAGGTAATTATTGAGTCGGTTAAAAATTATTCCTTCAAAACTAAAGCCGATAGAGGCGGAATATGGAGTGTGATTGTGACCGAAGGGCTTCCGGCCGGCTCTAACAGATTGCTAATTAGAACAAAAGATACCAGTGGGAAAAATGTTCAATTGACCAGGACATTCAGTATCGCCAAATCAGGTGAACAGGTTTTGGCTGCAGCTACACCAGAAGCTACATTTATTCCTACGGAAGTTCCGACAATAGATTTGTCCCCGACTCTTTTTTATACACCCTATGCGAGTCAATCGCCGATAGTATCGGAAAGTCCTCCGACCAGTGGGATAAATTTTATACCTTTTAGCGTTGCTAGCGCAAGCCTAATTATTTTAGGTTTGGGCATTCTTCTTGCATTTTAACACCCGATTAACTTAAAATGGAGAAATGGATATTATTAATATTCTATCTTCCTTGAATAAAATAGGACTCATTGCATTTTTAGTAACTCTCGGATTTTTAATCTACGAGATAGTACTCCTAAACAAAACGAAAAAATCTCAAGACAAACCGGAGGTTCCCCAATTTCAAGAAAATGGTCAGCCACTGCCACCCACAAGCGTAATCAAGGAAAGCGGATGGAATAAAATATCCAGAAATAATAAAATTATACTTATAGCGCTTTCAATTTTATTAATTTTTTTTGGAGTGTTGACGTTAATCGGTTTTTTGAATATAGGATTAAAACCTGCAAAATCAAACACTCTAACGCAAAAGAAGTTTCCAACAAGTACTCCGGTTATAACTTTAATTCCAACCGCCGATATCCCACCCATTCCGGATGACTCTCCTTTACCGACAGAGTTTATAACGTCTACCCAGACAGAATTGTCTGATGCCGAATTTCCAACCCCCACCCTATATTTAGAAGACGAATCTTTGACTCTCATTCCGTCACCTACAGTCATTACAGAGCTCCCCGTGACCAGCTATATAAATAATTCTCTGATACTGTTCTCGGTAGGCGGATTATTTCTTTTTTTGTCTCTCCTGTTTTAGGGAGTTAGACGGCCTTCTAATTTGATATATCTATGAATTTCAGAGAATCCACCCTGTTTAGGCATTAAGATATACTGACCTTTGTGTGAATCAAGTGGGGGTACATTAAATAAGTTATAAGAAAGTGAAATTTCTTTTTGGGAAAAATCTCTAGAAAATAAAATATTTTTGATAATGATTGCAATTTGTTGATTAGAGATATCACGCGTTAGTGTGACATCCAAAGTCTGGTAAAGTTTTTGCCAGGTATGAAGATTGAATTTGAGAATTGAGGATTTAATCTTGTTTTTTAAAGCATTCATTACTTTTTGTTGCCTTTTGTTTCTGGCGAAATCATTCCCTTCCGCTCCGACCGCATACCTTGAGCGAACATATTTCAATGCAGTATTTCCATCCAGATGATTCATACCTTTTTTGAAGGTAATTGTTTCATAACGGCATTTGAATTCATTATCACCATTGCAATCGTCATTTTCGCGACCTGAAACGGGAAACCGGTTATCCGTGAAGGATCGCTCGACATCAATATCAATTCCCCCCAACAAATCAACCAGTTCTTTAAATTTAGCAAAATCAATTACCATAGCATACTGTATAGGGATTCCAACAATCGCTTCAACTTCGGCCTTTGCCAACTTAAGACCGCCATTTTTTTGTATCGCTTCTCCGTATGCATAAGCCGTGTTGATTTTATCTTGCAGAGTATCGCTCCAGATGTCGCGGGGAATTGAGATCGTTATCAGTTTGTGAGTTTTCAGATTATAGTTGGCCACTATGATTGAATCGGAAAGAGTTGCCCCGTCGTGATTGCCGCCGGCAATTCCCAGTACCAGAATTGTGACATTATTATCATAAGTTTTAAGAGAATCCAGCAAAAACAGGCTTTTAAAAGGAGAAATTTTTAAAGTTTTAGTCAGGAATTGCCAGTAGGGGAAAAATACTAAAACAACAATGATTGAAAAAAAACCAAAAACAGCCAACCGTCTCATATTTTTAGGAAAGGCTCAGATTAATGATTTGACTAAATACTTCCGGATCTAAAGAAGCACCACCGACTAATACCCCGTCAATCTGGGGAAATTTACTGTACTCTTTTATATTATTGGGATTAACACTTCCCCCATAGATAAAATATGCACCGTCAGCGATATTTAACGTTTTTCGTACCGCAATAGCTTTTTCAGGAGTTACTTCAATTGTTGTATCCAACGAATCTTCAAGACCTTTGCTTATCGCCCAGGGTGGCTCATACACGATATGTTTAACCCCTGGGGGAATTTTAATATTTTCATCCCGGACGCAGAGAAGCGGGTTAATATTGTATTTTAGCGCCGATCTGATTTTTTTATAGTTGGTATCATCCGACTCAAAAAAGTTTTTTAGTCTTTCACTGTGCCCGATAATGGCATAGTCGATAAGACCGCTAAGAGTTTTTGCTGTAACCTCACCGGTAAAAGTTCCTTCCTCAAAAACTGAGATATCCTGCGAACCCAGGCAAATATTTTTTTTGCCTTTAATTTTTTCCTTTAGCGGGTAAATTAAGGGTGTTGGCGGACAGATAACAATTTTTTTATGATCGTCAAAAAGCTCTAACGATAGAAATTTATCTATCCAACCGAGAGCTTCATTCAGATTTTTATTTGCTTTCCAGTTGGCAATAAAATATCGCATAAAATAAATCCCAAACTCTAAATACTAAATCCTAAATAATATCAAAATTCAAATGTATTAAATTAAAAACTTTTTATTTATTTTTTTATAATTTTGAATTTGGTATTTTGAATTTGTTTAGAGTTTAGAAATTAGGATTTTGGATTTGTTTATAATTATAGTCTATGCTGGATAATTTGTTTGCAGAATTAAATTCTCAACAGATCGAAGCGGTTAAATATGTCAAGGGTCCTTCGATTATTTTGGCCGGTGCAGGTTCGGGTAAAACAAGAGTACTGATTTATAAGGTTCGCCACTTAATTAACAATCATAAAATTTCCCCTTTGGAAATAGTCATGATTACCTTCACGAATAAAGCAGCCAATGAAATGAAAGAGAGGATGGGACTGAAAAAATTAGGCTACATAGGCACCTTTCATTCTTTTTGTTGTATGATTCTCAGACGGGACGGACACCGTCTTGGGATTGATCCTCAATTTACTATCTTTGACGATGATGACCAGACGACACTTATAAAAAAAGTAATTAAGAAATTAGATATTAAGAAATTTTCACCCGGATTTTTTTTAAATAGGATTTCTGCTGCAAAAAACCAGTATATAGCGCCTGACCGATATTTGGAACTTTTTTCAGACTACAGTGCTCCTTTGATTGCAGAAGCTTACGCTTTATATGAAACCGAACTTAAGAAAAATAACGCACTGGATTTCGATGATTTAATCGTGGAAGTTGTAAAGCTTTTTTTGAAAAACAAAGATATTACGGATAAATATCAGCACAGATATCGTTACTTATTGGTTGACGAATTTCAGGACACAAATTATATTCAGTATCTTTTGACTAAATTATTAGCCGAAAAGTACAAAAACCTTACCGGAGTTGGAGATTTTTCCCAGAGTATTTATTCCTGGCGGGGGGCGGATATGCGCAATTTGGAAAAATTCAGGGAAGACTTTCCCGAGACAAAAATATTCAATCTGGAACAAAACTATCGCTCGACACAGACGATATTAGATTTTGCCTACGAGGTTATTTCCAAAAATCAGACTCATCCGGTATTGGACTTATTTACCAAAAATGGTCAGGGTGATGAGATCGAGTATTATGAAGCCGAAAACGAAGAGGAAGAAGCTATTTTTGTCGCCAATAAAATAAAAGAGTTAAATAATAAATTAGTTCTACCGTCTTTTGCGGTACTTTATCGAACCAACGCCCAGTCCCGGGTTATTGAAGAGGCTTTTCTCCATTATAGTCTTCCTTATATTTTAGTCGGTGGAACAAGATTTTATGAAAGAAAAGAAATTAAGGATTTATTGGCATACCTTAGAATGATTGCTAATCCTAAGGATGAGATTTCCCGAGACAGGATAAAAAAAATAGGAAAAAAACGTTTTGAAAAATTTGTAGAATTTATCAAAAGTAATAAAACTTTAAATCATACGGAAACGATTGACTTGATGGAAAAAATTTTTAAGGAAACCCGTTATCTCGAACTTTACAATCCTGATAATGAAGAAGACTTTGCCAGGCTGGAAAATATAAAAGAGTTAAAGTCTGTTGCTATGAGGTTTCCCAAATTAACCGGCTTTTTGGAACAGGTTGCTTTGGTTGAGTCGGAATATTTTGCAGGAGAAAAAAGTAGCAATGCAAAAAACGGAATAAGACTGATGACCCTGCATCAGGCAAAAGGACTTGAGTTTCCGGTTGTTTTTATTGTGGGAGTCGAAGAAGGAATACTGCCTCATTCAAGATCGTTAGACGATCTACACGCGCTTGAGGAAGAACGCAGGCTTTTTTATGTTGGTATTACCCGGGCAAAGCAGAGATTGTATATAACTTATGCCAACAAACGTTTTATCTTTGGCCGAGGCAGCTTTAGCGTGAAGTCGAGATTTATTGAAACAGAGGAAAATATTGATTACTCGTAAATTGTTAATAGATAATTGTTAGTTATAATTGTGATATGGAATTGCCGATAAAGAATAAAGCAGGTGAAAATCTTACCGTACAACAATTTAGTATAAAATTTATAAATCGAATTAAAAACATTCTTCTTGAAATTGAAGTTTTTTTACTTCATCTCGTCGGACATATTCCTTTACATCACCTGCGCCGATTTTTTTACAGGATAGCTGGAATTAAGATCGGAAGAGGATCGAGTATTCATATGGGAACCAGATTTTATGATCCGGTTAATATTTCTATCGGAGAAGATACAATTATCGGAGAGGATGCTGTACTGGACGGCAGGGATAAACTGGTCATCGGTAATCATGTAGCTGTGGCAACCGGAGCCATGTTTCTAAATTCGCAACACGAAATCAATGATGAGTTTTTTTCTCCCAGCATTTCGCCGATTGCTGTCGAGGACTATGTTTTTATCGGACCCCGGGTAATTGTTCAACCTGGAGTCAGAATAGGGAGAGGAGCAATCGTTGCAGCTGGAGCAGTGGTAACTAAAGATGTTCCGCCTTTTGCCGTAGTCGGCGGAGTCCCTGCCAAGATCATCAGTGAAAGAAAAATCAAAGATCTTCACTATAAAATCGGTAGAGCAAGGTGGTTTAGGTAAAGTATAAGTGATAAGCCGTATTTGCATTTTGTAGTAAAGCAATTACATTAGCCGCTGCGATAGTAGCTACCGCAAATTTTTCTAAATTTGGTTGATGGTAATTTTTAGCTATTTTTTGGATTAAAGCAGTAACCCCAATAACTAAAGCAGAATTAATAACTGTAAAAACAATTAAACCTTCCATCCCGAATTTTTCATAAATTTGCATTGGTCCAAAAGGATTTCTATCCGTTTCACCCTGTGAAAATGCAATAAAAGACAGACATACATCTCCGGCTTTTTAAAGAGGATATGCGATTTTATTAAGTTTTATAAAATTTGATCTAAATTCAGTCATAATCTGCTGGATTATACTAAAACTATAGGATATTTACAAGTTAAAATGAGCTTCAGAATATCACACTATAAGGATTATAAATTAAATGTTTTAGCTATTAACGACTGTTATTGTATGAACACACTTAAATTATAAATATTGACAAAATGACGCGACCGCGTCATTTTGTCCATTAAAATAATAGTTTTCGAAAGAGTTTTTTTGTCTTTTATTGCGCTAGGTGAATACCTCGCTTCTTGAAGCGAGGATGAAATGAGAAATAATACAATCAGCAACAAAATACCTCGTCAATTTATTGCGAGGTATTTTATTTCTAGAATTTGCAGATTTAAAATAACATTATTAACAATTATTAATCACTTGTTTCGTAATAAGAACCTCCGGTTTTTCCGATTTTTAGAATATGATTTTTGTCTTCAAGTTTTTTGAAGTCATGTTAGTCTATTAATCTTTACTCAAGATAAGTATCTTCAAATAATAAGCTTGATCTAACAAGACAATCAAATCATTATTGACAAAATAACGCGTACGCGTTAAATTGTCAATATGGACAAAAGAGACAAACGACTTCTTAAAGAAATTAAAAATAGAAAAAGAAGGACCAAAGAAAAAGTTAGTAAGCCGTCGATAAACGATGAGAACATTCAAAAATTAGCCCTGAGCTTAGTTCAAAAAAATAAAAAAGAGATTAATGATCAGAAATTTTTCAGCACCAAAAATATCTTAAATATGATCGGAGCGGGAATTTTATCTTTAACCGAGATGTATCCGCACAATATAATAAGGCGCGGTAAACCGTATCTTCAGGATCCCGAAGTATTCGGATCCTGGAAGAGATTTAATATTCCATATCTTAAAAGAACACTAAAAAGATTGGAAAAATCTAAAGTAATAGAAATTAAGGTGGAAAAAGGAAAACAGGTCATAAAAATTACAGACAAAGGCAGGACAAAAATTCTTAGAAATACGATAAACGATATTAAAATAGAAAAACCCGGTTTTTGGAATGGAAAATGGTGGTTAGTAAGTTATGATTTACCTGAAGACATGCATAACTTAAGGGATGGAATCAGAAAATACCTTCTAAGTTTAGGATTTTTTCCGATCCAAAAAAGCGTTTATGTTCATGCTTATCCCTGCAAAGAGCAAATGGAGTTTTTGAGAGAATATTACGGCATAAGGGAGTATATGACTATTTTTAAAATCGAATGGATTGAAAACGATGGTGTGTTAAAGGAGTTCTTCAATCTTAAATAGGTTATTCAATCATTTACAAAATTATGGACAAAATGACGCGATCGCGTCATTTTGTCCAAAAGAATTAGTTTGCACTATCGTGACGCAATACTTTTTAAGTATAGTTAATATATTTTTTTCAAAAAGTACTAGCCTCTTTGTAATAGCTACCTCTTGTGTTCCCGACTTTTAGGATCAAATTTTTGTCGGCGAGTTTTTTGAGGTCGTAGCGGAGAGTTCTTTCCGGGACTTTCAGGAATCGCCGGCGGATAAAATCAAATGTAATCATCGGATGGTCTTTGATTATATTAAATATTTCATCTAATCTTGGCGGAAGAATAACTTTTTTGTTTTCCATATCTTCAATTCTTTTTTTCAGATCTTCAACTTGAGACAGAAATGATTTCAACATAAACACAAGATAATTATTAGTATTCTGCAATCCGGTGTCCAAATAATAGTAGTAATCGGATTTATGGTTGTCAAGATATTCTTCAAACGGTACAAAAAAGCCGAAATCATAATTTTTGGATTTTAGAATTGCAAAAATTAAAAGTCTGCCGACTCGGCCATTACCATCCAAAAAAGGATGGATTTTTTCAAAAACTAAATGGGAAATTAGAGCAGTAATTAGAGGAAATTTTTCTTCATTTGAATTTATATAAATATTAAGTTGACTCAAAAGACTGCTTACCTTTTCTGGTGGAGGTGTTGTGTAGATTGCGACTCCGGCTTGATTGAATATGGCAGTTATTTCCATACGAAATTTACCCTTGTCAGGAGAAAGATTTTTCATAACAAGAGCGTGGGTGTTCTGAATAATTTTTAAATCTATGATATGATCGGGCTTTATTATTCTGTTTAAATTTTGAACCGCATTCAAGATATTGTATATTTCTAATTTTTTTTGCTTATCTTTTGCAACCTCAACATTCTCAACCGTTAAGGTGTTTCCTTCGATACGGGCAGAGAAGACAGAACTTTTTAGAAGACTTATTCGCTGAATATTATTTTTTAATTCATCGGGAATTTTTTTGTCTTTGAAAAATAATCTATAAGAATCAATTTTTGAGATATGTTCCAGTATTTCAGAAGATATCTGATAATTAGGAGGAATTTTCATAAGAAAATATTACCAGATTATTATGTAATATTTGCCGAATATTGCCAGATTTTGCCTAATCTTGCCGAATATTACCTAATCTGCAGTACCTATCAGGTAGACTGCCTGCCACGGACGGTAAGCGGAGAAAAATTTTTTTTCAAATAAAGTTTTGTCGTCCATGCTGACCTTATAGTCAAAAACCGCTTTGGCTCCCCAGGCGGGAAAATCAACTTGCTTCACGACGCCTTTTTTAAGTGTCGGGTCGTCCTGACGAATTTCAGGCAGCGGGGGAACCACATCGTAGATTGTGACTGGCGAAATCTCTATTTTTCGATTATCTTTTTTTCCATAGAACCGGAAATACAGAAGATTATTTTCCTGGTCAACTTCGGTTTGAATCAGAATAGAGGCCGGGGTGTTATTTTCAATCTTCAGATCCGGAGAGGGTGCAAAAACTGTAGCGTCAAATCCTGGTTTAGAATCATTTTCATAGTATCCGACCCGATAAGCGTGGGCAGTTCTCTCAATAATCGCCAGTCCAGAATTTAGTGCCGCGCGAAACAATGTGGTTGAGGCCTGGCAGACTCCTCCGCCGTCGCCCAGAACGGTTTTACCGCTTTTGATGATATAGGCAGGTTTGTAACCCGTCAAGGAAGATACGTCTCCCAGAGTATCATTAAAAGATAATATTTTGCCTCTAGGAATTAAAACACCGTTAAATTTTGAACTGGCTAAGATTATATTATGGATGCGTTCAGGTATGGAATGGCTAAAGTCAGATCTTCCCTCGGCAATAAGTTCTTCGATGCCAAATTCGTTAGCTTTGGCCAAGGTAACTTCCGGTTGGATTATTTTGACTGGTAGAGAGACCTGTACATTCTCTGTATTTGCATCAACACCCCTGATCAATTTATCTAGTTCATTTAGAAATTTGTCTTCTTCCAGCTGTTGGCCGTTTTCTTCTTGGCGAAAGCTGACTACTCGAGAGTTATCAAAATTGAACAGCGCATTTTTTGCAGGTTTGTCATATTTTTCTTTTGACTCGGTTATAAATTCCGTTAGCATAGTCCCATCATAATCATGGTAAACTGTAAAATTAAATTTCTGCCAGTTAAAAATTGTTGCCAGTTTTTGATAAAGTCGAGAAGTAAAAAGCGAAGATCTTCCGATGAGGTAGGCTCTGTCAGCAATCCCCGAAGCATCATATCCGATATTTAACTCCTGCCCGGAAAAACTTGCGACCGGTGCATCTTTATATAAGACATCGATTCGGACTTTTTTGAAATTAGAATTTAAGTTGTTAAAATATTCTTTGACTTCAGATTTTGTCTTCCTGCCAAAATCGATCTCATTAATATAAACGTTAGGATAAATTTTGTTATTAAATTTATGCTCTTCATTAATTATCAGTGCAATAGCCAGAAAAATAGAGATGACGGCCGCGGTTAAAGCGAAAATAATCCATCTCATAGTGAAATTTTTGATATGATAATTGCTATGGATGATAATAAAGTAAATCCAGACGATAATCAACCCTTCGATGATACTCAGGGTAAACCTAAGACTGTTTTTGAGTCTGTCCCGGCAGAAAATCTCCAGCCGGAGGAAGTAGCGCCGGATGTCGCGGAGCCAACCGGTGAAGATTTATCCCCGGGATCGGAAATTCCTTCAGAAATGCCGCCCGTAGTCTTTGAAGAAAACAAAAGTAAATATTTTATCATTGCGGGTGGCGCGATATTTTTTTTACTCATTCTAATTTTTCTTCTTAGATTGCTTTTTTCAGGGAAAAAACCAGTCCAAGAAGTTAAGTTAATTTATTGGGGTTTATGGGAAGAAACGGAGGTATATGCTCCTATTATCGCCGATTACCAGCGCAAAAATCCGGGTATAAAGATAGATTATCAAAAAATGACCTCCCAGGACTACAGGGATAAACTACTAGCCAGGAGCAAAAACGGCGACGGTCCGGACATTTTCCGATTTCACAATACTTGGCTTCCACAGATATCAGATGTGGCTGTTCCAATTCCCGATAAAATTATGAGCAACAGCGAGTTTGAAAAAACTTTTTATAAAATTCATCAGACCGATCTTAAGATAGGAAATTTCTATTATGGTCTTCCTCTTTATATCGACGGATTAGTTTTAGTTTACAACGACAATCTTTTTAAACAAGCCGGCATAGTGTCTCCGCCTTCAACTTGGGACGATGTTGCGGACGCCGTAACTAAATTAACAGTAAAAGACACCAACGGGCAACTGGTTACAGCTGGAATCGCCCTAGGCTTAACTTCCAATGTCGATCACTTTTCCGACATCTTGGGGCTGATGATATTACAAAACGGCGCCAGTCTAAAGACTCTTGATCAACCTGAGGCCGCAGGAGCCCTGGAAAGTTTTAGAAAATTTGCCGAGCCGCCGAATAATTTTTGGGATGAGACAATGCCAAACTCCGTATCGGCGTTCACACAAGAAAAAGTAGCAATGATTTTTGTACCGTCTTGGGAAATTCTGACAATAAAAAGCGTAAATCCTGATCTGGAGTTGAAGGTCGTCCCGGTTCCTACAGTTCCCGGTGGCACACCGGTGTCCATAGCTAACTACTGGGTAGAAGGCGTATCTAGGTACAGCAAAAATCAGCCCGAAGCCTGGAAATTTTTGCGTTATTTAGTTGAAAAAGATAACCTAACCAAGCTCTATGAAATTGAGAGCAAATTCAGGCGATTTGGCGAACCATACTCCCGCGTTGACCTTGGGTCCTTATTGGTTCAAAATGAATTTATCGGAGCTGTGATAAAACAGGCAGACGCCTATGTCTCCCTTCCTCTAATTTCCAAAACTTTTGATAACGGGTTAAACGACGAAATAGTGCAGTATCTGGAAAATGCAGTCAATGCTACTACACAGGGAGTGGCTTATACCGACGCCTTAAATACAGCAAAAGAAGGAGTTGACCAGATATTTACCAAATATAAAATAGAATGAATCTACCATTTTTTAACAAACAGGCAAAGGCAGGTAAAACTTTTTTCGGTTTATTTTTAAAAGAACAGGTGGGGATTGGATTGGTATTAAAATTAGAGAAAAATAATGTCATTCTGCTGGATCAAGAAAAATTTTCCTATCTAAACGGTTGGGAACATCTTACAGAAGCAGTCGACGAAGTGATTCTCAAGCTAGAGCAACGGACAAAAGTCCGGCTGCACGAAACCATATTTTTTGTTTACTCTCATTTTATCGACGAAAAAACTAAAGAAATTAAAAAAGCCTACCTGGATAAAATAAAAGAATTAGTCAAGAATTTAAAGCTCAAGGCCTTAGGTTATATCGAATCATACGAGGCGGTCATTAATTATCTTGAAAAAAAGGAAGAACAACCATTGACGGCGGTTTTAATTGAGCTTGATCATTCAAATCTCTCTGTCTTTATATACAAAAGGGGCGAATTAACCTATCAAAAGGTTTTAGCTCACACCGACAGTCTTATTGACGATCTATTGATGTGTTTTATGGAAATTAAGGGAAAATTTATGCTGCCTTCCAGAATTATTTTATACAACTCAAAAGACCTGGATAACGAGTCGACCGAGATTGTTACCTACCGCTGGAGTGAAGCGTTATTTGTTCAGCTTCCCAGAGTCGAGATAGTTAAAGAATTTGAAGTAATTCAGGGTATGTTGGGAGTATTTGCCGCCCAGTACGGTCAAAAGATTACCGAGACAGTATTTACAGAACATCAGCCAAGGGAGGAAGTTTTAGGATTTGTCATCGGTGGAGATGTTGCAGAGGGTAAGGTTGCTCAAGTTGAAAAAGAAAAAGCGCCTATTTCACAAGCTATACCTAAGAGCCCATTTTCGTATATGCCAATTATGCTTGATAAGTTTTCTAATTATTTACGTACATTTTCCAAGGTATTGACTAAGAAATGGACTGCTATAATTGGCGTTGTTCTAATTTTAATTGGTTTATTCTTAAACGAATATTTTCTTCACAAAGCCAGCCTCACTCTTTTTTTGCCTTCAAAAACCGTAAAAAAAGATATTGAATTGTCCTCTGACAATTTAACTTTCGAAACGATTGCTAAAACGATTGATCTTAAAGATTCAAAAGCGACGACCGGAACGAAGGAAGTTGGCGAAAAAGCCAGAGGTTCTGTCACGGTCCATAATTTTGACGATGTTGAAAAAACATTAGCCAAAGGGACAGTTATGGAAACCGGCGGACTGAAGTTCAGTTTAGATCAAGAGGTAAAGGTGGCGTCGGCAAGCGTAGTGACGATAAACGGCGGGATAGTTAAGCAACCCGGCAAGGCAAAGTTAACTGCTACGGCTGATCAAATAGGTCCGCAAAGTAATGTTGCCAACGGCAAACAGTTTAAAATAGCTGACTTTTCCAATACGCTTTTTTTTGGAGTTAATGAAAGTGCATTTACCGGAGGGACTAAAAAAGAAGTTAAAACTACAGCCAAAAAAGACTTGGATGATTTAAGAAAAAACATTCAGAATCTTGCTAAAAAACAAAAATTAGATTTTCCCCAGCGAAAAAATAGCGACGATAAAATTCTTAATCAGCTAACCGAAATTGAGATTACTGATGAAAATTTTGACAAAGAAGTCGGCGAAGAAGCAGATAAATTAAATCTAGAGGCTAAGGTTAAAATAACCGTTTCCCTCTATAAAGATAATGAAATAAAGGACAAAGTGCTTAAAATTCTGGCGGGAGAATCGGATAAAGGTTTTGGGCTAAAAAAAGATAAATTATCATACACAATCATAAAAGCCGAAAAAAAAAGTAATAAAATATTTTTAACAGTCGGCGCCAACGGAAAAGTTATCAAGGAAATATCTACGCAAGCTGTCTTAAAAGAAGTTAAAGTTAAAAATAGAGACAAGATTGAGACTCTGCTCAAAGACAAATTTAAAGTCCAGGGATTTAAGTTAGATATAGAACCTAAACTCCCATTAATGCAGAATCTGATGCCTTTTTTTGAAAAAAATATCACCATAAAAATATCAAGTCTCTAAAACATTACCAATAATTAAATCCGACAAATAAGCAAATAAATGTATAAATGACTTAATTAATTAAATGATTAAATCATTCAGACATTAGATTATTTCTTTGTTTATTTAAAAAATTTGTAGTATTTGATTATTTTTAGTATGGCGCTATATAGTTACGTTAAAGAACAGTATTCTCAAAAACGGAAGATTATTCAGTATTCTTCTTATGCATCATTGACACTGGGATGTTTGCTTTTATTCTGGTCATTTTATCCGGTTATTTCTTTTGAAATTTACTCCAGAATATTTATCAGCCAGCAACTGAACAGCCCGGTACCGCGCTCGCAAATAGCCTCATCGCTTGAACAGGCGAGTTCGGTATTAGGAAGTTATAATACCTATTCAAATAATTTACGGGACATTACTCAAGTCAGCTTGTGGTTTCCGACCAAACCCCAAACAGACAAACCAATAAATATAAATGTCAAAGAATATACACTTTCAATTCCTAAATTAAATATTAAAGACGCCCGGGTGTTAGTCGGCGGTGAGGATTTAAAAAAAAGCCTTGTGCATTATTTACCCGAGTCCCTTCCGGGCGAGTATGGTAACGTCGCCATCTTCGGGCACTCAACCCTGCCTCAACTTTATGACCCGAAAAATTATACCACCATTTTTACCTATCTGCCGTCGATGGAAAAAGGAGACAAAGTTTATGTCAAGGTAGGTGAAGATGAATTCGAGTATGAAACTTTTGATATTTTTGTAGTTGATCCGGATGAGATATCCGTCCTCGAACAGACAACGGATGCTTCCTATCTAACATTGATTACCTGCGTCCCGCCCGGAACTTATTGGAAAAGATTAGTTGTAAGGGCAAAACTTACCAAACTCCCGAGCGATCCTTAGTCTAAAATACTTTACCGAGCCCTATAGCATATGATAAAATATGCCTCATGTTAAAAGGCAGACTTAATTCGTTTAGACTTCTATTATCTGCACTATTAAATAATTTCTTCAAATTATTATACCTGCTGATAAAATTATTCATTTTTATCGGGGACATAACCAGGAAATTTATATTTCGCATCTTTAGATTATTTCTCTTTTTACTTCGCAAACTGAGACTGCCAAAATTAAAACCGGTCAGACCTAAGGTTCGACTTCCAAAGATAAGGATTCGCGGAATTCATTTTTTCTGGATGAAGTTGCGTTACTTTTTATTTGGTTCTTTTTTGACGCTGGTTGTTTTATTTTTCTATCAATCCTACATTTTTGTCGATAGTTTGCCCTCACCACAAAAAATAGGCAAAATCAACTACCCTCTTTCGACTCATATCTACGATAGGAATGGCAAACTTTTATATGAGGTATACCGGGATCAGAACAGAACTCCGATCAGAATTGAAGAGATACCAACCTATATCAAAGAAGCAACAATCGCAATCGAAGATAAAGATTTTTATAAACACAACGGAGTTTCGCTGGTTAGCGGAATTTTAAGAGCCTTAAAAGAGACAGCAGTCAAAGGCGATCTGCAGGGAGGATCCACGATTACTCAACAACTGGTTAAATCTTCATTATTATCATCGGAGCGGACAATTAAAAGAAAAGTTAAAGAAATTATCCTTGCGCTTTGGACAGAAAAACTATTTAGCAAAGATCAAATATTAGAGATGTATCTGAATCAGGTTCCCTATGGAGGATCTTCCTATGGGATCGAAGAAGCGGCAAAAACTTATTTTGGCAAACAGGCGCAAAGTCTCACCTTATCGGAAGCGGCGCTGCTGGCCGGTTTGCCGCAAGCTCCGACGCTCTATTCGCCGTATGTCAATCCTAAAAAAGCAATTTCGCGGCGGGATGAAATATTGAGTTTAATGAATAAACTCAAATATATTAATCAAAAAGAGTATGTTAAAGCGGTAAAAGAAGAGATAAATATTGTTCCTTTAGAAGCTAGGATTTCTGCACCTCATTTTGTTTTTTATGTTAAATCAGTACTTGAGGAATTCTTCGGTATTAAACAGGTCGAAGAGGGAGGATTTAAAGTTATATCATCCGTGGATCTGGATATACAGCATAAAGCTGAAGAAATCTTAAGTGAAGAAATTGAAAAAATTAAAGCTTTCAATGTAACCAACGGAGCAATTCTGGTTACCAGACCTTCAACCGGGGAAATATTGGCCATGGTTGGATCTGTTGATTATCATTTGGAACCGTTTGGAGCATTTAATGTTACAACCGCCTTCAGGCAGCCGGGAAGCTCAATAAAACCCCTGATGTATTCGCTGGCGCTAGAAAAAAATTATACCGCTGCCAACATCATCGATGACTCGCCAATTACTTTTCAACTTGGTGGAGGATATACTTATAAACCGGTAAATTATGACGGGCGTTTTCACGGCAGGGTAACTCTGAGGTTGGCTTTAGCAAACTCATACAATATTCCGGCGGTGAAAGTTTTAAATTCGATTGGAGTTGATAATTTTATCAACCATGCCAGAAGGATGGGAATTCAGACCTGGAATGATCCCTCCCGATACGGCCTATCCTTAACTTTGGGTGGCGGTGAAGTAAAGTTGGTTGACATGGCGACGGCCTATGGCGTTTTGGCTAATCAAGGATATAAAGTAAATACGACTCCGCTGGTCAGAGTGGAAGATTTATCGGGAAATTCAGTATATGATCTGAATCCGTCCAGAAGTAAAGTCTTAAATGACGGTGTAGCATATATAGTCTCAGACATTTTGTCGGATAATTTTGCCAGGCAAATTGCATTTGGTTCAAGATCGATGTTGGAAATTCCAGGATACAAAGTGGCTGTAAAAACCGGAACGACCGATGAAAAAAAAGATAATCTGACTATCGGGTATAATCCGGAATTTTTAGTTGCCGTCTGGGTGGGAAATAACGACAACAGCCCGATGAATCAAGCTTTGACTTCAGGTGTAACCGGAGCGGCCCCGATCTGGAACAGAATGATGAGTTATCTGGTGAGCAATTATGGCAGCAAAAATGCCTGGTATGCAAAACCGGAGAATGTCGTCGACCGCATGTGTTACTTCGGAAGAGTTGAGTATTTCCTTAAAGGAACAGAGAACTCGGTTTCCTGCAAAGATAATTTATTAAAAACAACTCCAACCCCTAAAAAAGATTAATTTTTGCTACGATCAAAATCATAATACGAAATTAGCAGTAGGTATAGATGGAACACAACCCGATATCATAGTCTTCCATTCCTTATAAAAATAAGACTTGCGCTTCTCCTTAAAGCTAGGAATATAATTGAAGAGATAATTTAGGTAGAATTATTTATGCACAACCTGTTTAAAATATAAATTACTTTAAAAAAATAATAAGTTGAAAGTCTGAATAAATAAACTTAGAAGTCTAAAGTTGGAAAATTTGATGGTAATTTTTTATATCCTTGTTCTGCTTCGTATGAGGTGGGTAATGCAGCGATTCCTGAAAAAACATTCATTAGATGCCAAATGTGAGCTAACGGATTTTTATTTTCAGTACTGAGTCTTTTTTTTGTAAAGACGCTTGAATCAGTATTTAGTCCGTGACTATATAGTCGTAATTTTCGTTTTGCCTCATGACTATATAATCCATGTTTAACTATTTTAAAGATATCAGATTTTTTTTCAAAATCAGCGAAAGTATCAAACCCCATATTTTGTAGGTTTCTGATAGCTTGAACAGCAAATAAGGATGCAAATCTTTCGTCTTCAGCTTCGGTAGGTAATACTTTTATTGCGTGAGCTATTTCGTGGAGTGCTCCAAATATACCAACTCTGAATTTAAATGAATTGTAAGGTAATTTAACAATTTTATTTTGGTTATCACATACAAACTCATCTCCATTTTGAAATCTGTAGCCTTCCGGTAGCAAGTAATTAAGCGAAATAGGTTCATTATTGGCTGTTTTAGGTATTAACTCTATCTGATCTGGTTTGCCTAATTCCTGTTTAACTTCAATATTATAATTTCTTTTAGTTGCAGGTATTTCTTCCAGAGGGAGTAGTGAATAAGTTAATTCAGGAACTTTTCTAAGAAGTTCCATAGCTTTAGCAATCGGTTTTGTTAAAGCAGCCATTACATACATATCATAAATTAGAGTTTCCGGACTAGGTAGAGTGTTGTTTCTATTCAAAGTTGCTAGGATACCTATTCCAGGAGTACCTGCAAAAACTCCGATTGCTGAGTTTGGAATGCCTTTTGGAAAATTTAACTCACGCCTAGGATATTGTTCTTGCATGCGATATTATACAATATTATAGGTCAAAAGTAAAATTACTGTACTTCGTTTAGAACTAAAGTTATTTCCTTCTTATTTGACGGTCATTCAACAAAAAAGGTATAGATTTATAAGTAATTAAAGATGGATTTGGTCTAAAAGATATAGGGTAGGACATTCTAAACAATAAAAAATAAATATTTTGATTTGAGCCTGAATAGTCCAAATCGATGAATTTTTTTTAAAAACAAAGTGATTTAGAAATGTCAAAAATACCTTAACTTCAAAAAATTTAAGATATATAATTACTTAACATGAAAACATATGCTTTTATTGATGCTTCCAATTTATTTTATGGAGGAGAAAAAAGTTTAGGTTGGAAAATTGATTATCTAAAGTTAAAAAATTATATTAAAGATAAGTATGGAGTTAGCAAAATTTTCTATTTCGGTGGGGTAGAGATTCACGGTTATAAGTATGACTACTTGAAAAATGATACAGTTACATTAAAAGACTTAGAAGAATACTTGGTCAATTACTTTAAAAAAGAAGCAAAAAAACTAAACGAAGCCCAATTGCTATTATTTTCAAAACATCTTGCCAGAATTCGTTTTTACCTTAAGCTTCAGAAATTTGGTTATCTGCTATTTCTTAAACCGGTTAAACTTTATCATCAAGAAGACGGATCCACTCAGAGAAAAGCAAATTGTGATGTCGATATGGCATTTTATCTCATGAAGGAGAAAGATAACTTTAATAAAATAGTATTTCTGTCGGGTGATGGCGATTTTCTTCCGTTGCTTAAGTATTTGAAAAAAATCGGCAAAGAAGTAATCGTTTTAGCTCGCGGACAAAGAACTGCCAGAGAAATAAAGCAATTTGCCGGAAGCAATTTTAGGGATTTTGTGCGTTTGGAAAAAGAATTAAAGTTTGAGAAGAAATGAACAAAAAAAGAAGCGGACATACGAAATATCCGCTTCATGTTTAGTATTTTAATACTATCATAAACTAATTACAAAATCAATATTAAGTTTTTCCAAAATTAACAAAAAATGGCTAATATTTCAGTAGGCATTGTGGGGCTTCCAAATGTCGGAAAATCTACTTTATTTAATGCATTGTTGAAAAAACAGGTTGCGAATGTGGCTAATTATCCCTTTTGTACGATTGAGCCGAATGTTGGTGTGATTGAGGTTCCGGATAAAAGACTTCCAATCTTGGCAAAAATAGTCAATACCCAAAAAATAATTCCTGCCGCAATTGAATTTTATGATATTGCAGGTCTGGTTAAGGGCGCTTCCAAAGGCGAGGGATTGGGTAACAAATTCCTTTCCCATATCCGTGAAGTATCGGCAATCGTTCATGTAGTGAGACTATTTGAAGATAGTGATGTAATTCATGTTGCCAATAAAGTGGATCCGAAAGATGATATTGAAACTATAGAAAATGAATTACTGATCGCAGATCTTGAGACATTAAATAAACAAGTTGAACCAAAAGGCAATATCAGCAGGGAAGAGCACGAAACTTTTAATATCATTAAATTTTTACGTGAGCGAATGAATCAGGGCATCCCCGCAAGAAATATTTCACTTGACCATCTGGATATTCATGCTCCAAAGCACGAACGCGCGGAGATGATAAAACATCTCAACCTGCTGACTTTAAAACCTGTGATTTATGTTTTTAATGTTTCGGAAAAACAACTAGAAGAAAAGGAAAAAACAGAAAAACAAATAAAAGAATTAATAAAAGATCATAATTTTCTATATTTAAACGCAAAACTTGAAACAGAAGTTTTAACTTTCTCGCAAGACGAGCAAAAAGAATATCTTATGCAGTTTAATCTGGAAGAGACCGGACTAAACAGACTTATAAAAAAAGCTTATGAGACTTTGGGACTGATTTCATTTTTGACTGCAGGTGTTAAAGAGTGTAGAGCATGGACGATTGAAAAAGGAACATTTGCTCCGGAAGCAGCGGGAGTAATTCACAGCGATTTTGAAAAACATTTTATCAAAGCGAACGTCATACAGTTTGATGATTTTGTAAAACTTGGTGGTTGGCATAAAGCTCACGAACTTGGCAAAGTTCAGATCGTCGGTAAAGACTATGTGATGCAGGACGGGGATGTGGTTGAGTTTAAAGTGGGAGTTTAGTTATTTTTATTGTCAATCCCGCGCAGTCGCGTTTGACGCGACGGAAGCGGGAATCCAGGAAGAAGGTTAATTGACAAATCCTCCCATTTGGGATTTTTACTTTCTATAAGTTCTATTTTCCACTCCCGATTCCATTTCTTTAACTTTTTTTCTCTTTGTATTGCATCTTTTGGTGAATCGTAACTTTCAAAGTAAACTAATTTATTGACTTTATACTTTTGAGTAAATCCTTCGATAATTTCAACTTTATGCTGATACGATCTTCTAAGTAAATTATTTGTTATCCTAATATATAATGTTCCGTTTCTTTTACTTGCCAGAATATAAACGTAATAATGGAGCTTAACTGGATCCCCGTTTTCACGGGGATGACATTGCATAACTTATTTTTTCAAAACCCACTAGTTTCTGCAGTACTTTAGGAACAAGGACATCTCCATTTTTCAGTTGATAATTTTCTAGAATCGCAATTAATATTCTGGGGGAGGCGAGCGCAGTGTTATTTAGTGAAAAACAAAATTCGGTTTTACCGTCCGGTTTTCGGTATTTGATATTCAGTCTTCTGGTTTGAAAATCTCCCATAATCGAGTTGGACATGGTTTCGCCATAAGCTCCACGGGAGGGCATCCAGGTCTCGGTATCATACTTTTTGATTTGCGGTTCACCCATGTCACCCGTACACATTAATAAAACACGGTAAGGGAGTTCAAGATCCTGCAGAATTTCTTCCGAGTTTTTTTGCAGTTCTTCGTGCAGTTTACGAGCCTCGACAATGTCATTTTGCGCAATAATTACCTGTTCGACCTTCATAAACTCGTGAAGTCTATAAAGACCTTTGGTATCCTTGCCGTGTGCGCCGGCTTCTTTTCGGAAACAGGGCGAAAAAGCGACGAATTTTTTCGGCAGATCATTTTCATTTAAAATTTCATTGGAAAAATAAGCGGTTACGGGTTGTTCTGCAGTGCCGGCCAGATAAGCATCATCAGCGTTTAATTTGTAGACATCCTGCTCGCTCCAAGGAAATTGGCCGGATCCGAATAATGCAAATCCCTTAATAACTGCGGGTGCAATAATCGGAGTATAACCTTTGTTTGTTAGTTTATTGAAGACATAAAAAAGCAGAGCGAGATGAAGTTGGGCTAATTGGTTTTTCAAAAAGTAACCCCTGAATCCGGATATCTTGGCGCCCCGCTCAAGATCAATAAGGTCAAGATTTTTGCCGAGTTCAATGTGAGATTTTGGAGGAAAATCCATCTGTGGAATTTTTCCCCATTTTTTTATTTCTTTATTGCCAGTTGCATCTTTGCCGATCGGAACTTCGTCTAACGGTACATTAGGGACGAAAGAAAGAAGTTCATTTAATTGTTGATTGTTAATCGTTAATTGTTCTTCTAGTTTTTTTAACTCTTCCTTTATTACCTTCCCCCTTTGAATAGTTTTTTCGTCCGGTTTTACCTTTCCGGTTTTGTTTCTTTCCTCCCGCAGTTTTTGGACTTTATGAACCAGATTTAATCGCTCATCATCAAGTTTTAAAATCTTATCCAGATCAACTTCCCGGTTTTTATTTTTTGCCGCTTCAATTACTTTTTCCTTATTTTGTCTGATAAACTCAACTGAAAGCATAGTTAGATTAAACCAGTTAATAAAATATTAGATAGTGTATTTATTTTGTCTGAAATTTTTATACGCTCTTCATTATTGGAGTAACTCAGATTCTTAACGATATTTTTTTTATAGATTTTTAACAATTCTTTATCAGTACTTCTATTTATGGCTTTCGTTGCATGATTTAAAAAAACTAATGCTAATTTATCATTATTTGTATAGAGTTCTGACGCGGCTCTTTGTAGATCCATGGCAACATTTCCAACAATTAATTTTGAATTATTTAAATAAGACATCTAAATACTTTTTTGCAATTTTTAAAAAAATTAATCTTTTTTTTTCATTAAGTATTTCAGCTGATTGGTTAAATCTTGGTCTCATGTTAATAAGTGCATTGGTGGCAAAAACTTTGGTACCCAAATTAATTCCACCACCCAAGATATCCTCCTGCTTGCTTCCCATTCTTAACAACTCTTGTTCGGCATCATAATGATATTCTCCTCCGATGATTACAATTTCTTTGACTATATCAACAGTAATTTTGATAAAAGATTCATAGTCCTCCGAGGCTTTTTTAATATCTTGTTTTGTAGCTTTAGAATTTAGTATAACAAGCATGAGGTTATTTTATCAAATATTTATTGATCTTTACCTTCAGTCTTTCTAAAGCTTTTAATCTGTGATTTACCTGCTTGTGCTCTTTTTGAGTTAACTCATCATAATATTTATTAAATTTGTCAACAATAAAAAGTGCTCGAAACGGGAAACCTTCTAAATAATTATTAAAAGCTTTTTCAGCAATATGACCAACAATTTTTTCCTGTTCATAAAGTATTAAGGAACCCTCAGGGTTCCGTGCGGGCAGATAAAAAGTAATACAAGTTTCCAGATAAGCCTTTCGGTCAGCAGACTTTACACCTTTAAGTTTTTGAAGTGTATAGTTTATAAGTTCAGTATCGGTAGCTTCATAACCTAGCCATCTTCGGGATTTTACCCCGGGTTCGTTATTTAAAAAGGGAATGATCAATCCCCCGTCGTCTGCTAAAGTGGGGAGTTTGGTTAAATTTGCATAGAATTTTGCCTTGAGAATTGCATTTTCCCGAAATGTATTCCCGGTTTCATGGGGATGTGATGTAATGTTGAAATAATCCAACGTCAATAATTTAATCCCTATTTTTTCTAAATTCTGAAGTCCAAATTCCAGTTCTTTGAGTTTAGCTTTGTTATGGGTTGCGAGAAGAATTTTATTCATACCTACCTGGTTAAAAATAATATTGATATTTAAGTTTTCATTATACAGAACAAATTTTTTAGGATTAAAAGGTTGATTTAATGTTAAGCGGTCGTCATATAGTTTTATCAATATTTAAGGATAAAAGATAAAATTGTTGACTTCTTTTGATGCAGTAAATATTATTGACAGAAAATTTTATATTTGCTATTATCTAATTCCAGTATTATGACTACTGGAAATAAATTAAAAATAAAAATTAGATTTTGCCCCGACTAGTTCGGGGTTTTTTTTATTATGCGACATTTTTTGAAAATTGCGGATTTTTCGGCTAAGGAGATTGATAAGATTTTAAACTTTTCACTCAGACTTAAAAAAGAACTTAAAAAAACAGGTAAAAATAAACCAATTTTTCAGGATAAATCACTCGCCATGATTTTTGAAAAACCGTCGTTGCGAACCAGAGTCTCTTTTGAAGTCGGAATGACGCAGTTAGGTGGACATGCTCTATATCTTGGTCCTAATGATATCCAGATGGGAAAGCGGGAAAGTATTGCGGATATTTCGGGGACTCTTTGCCGGTACGCAAATATTATTATGGCGAGAGTATTCAAACACGAAGTATTGGACGAGTTGGTTTTACATTCTACAGTACCGGTGATAAATGCTCTTTCGGATTTGGAACATCCCTGCCAAATTATGGCAGATCTTCTGACAATGCTAGAACATAAGCAGAAATTAAAAGGTTTAAAAGTGGCTTTTGTCGGAGACGGAGAGAATAATGTGACTCATTCCCTGGCATTGGCTGCAGGACTGATGGGTATTGATTTTAGTGTAGCAAATCCAAGAGGGTATTCGATGAAAAAAGAAGTTGTTGCTGACGCAAAAAAATTTGCCAAAAAATCAGGCGGGAAAATTAATGAATATAATGATCCACAGGAGGCAGTTTCCGGGGTTGATGTCATTTATACAGATACTTGGATATCAATGGGTGATGAAGCGGAAAAAGCCAAAAGATTAAAAGCTTTTAAAGAATTCCAGGTCACAAACAAGCTAATGAACTACGCTTCTAAGTCAGCTGTTTTTATGCACGATATGCCGGCTTACAGAGGGAATGAAGTAGCCGAGGAAGTAATTGACGGACCGCGATCAATTATTTTTGACCAAGCGGAAAATCGATTACATGCACAAAAAGGTATCATGGTTTATCTAATTAAAAATTCAACCTTTGAAAAATCTCAGGGTAAAAAATAAAAAAATGAAAACACAACTTTTTGGTAAAGATTTTATAGCTGAACAGGATTGGTCAAGAGAAGAATTAGAGACCGCACTTGATGTGGCAATGGATTTAAAAAGAAAATTTCTTTTAAAAATTCCAACACCTTACCTTTTGCATCAGACGTTATATTTATTATTTTTTTTCAGTTCGACAAGAACAAGGACCAGTTTTGAAGCAGCGATGGATCATCTTGGTGGCAATGCTCATGATTTACCATCGGATAAATTACAGATTTCTCATGGAGACACCCCAAAAGAAATAGGAAAAATTCTCTCATCTTACGGACACGGAATTGCTATCAGGCATTGCGACTGGAAGGAGGGAAATAAATATTTAAGAGAAGTTGCCAAATATTCCACTGTGCCCGTTTTTAATATGCAGTGCGACATTTATCATCCTTTTCAGGCAATGGCTGACTTATTAACGATTCTGGAAAAGAAGAAATTTTTAAAACGAAGAAAGATTGTCATGTCCTGGGCATACGCTTCATCCTATACCAAACCAATATCGGTACCACAATCCTTCCTACTTTTATTAACGAAGTTTGGCGCTGATGTAACTTTGGCTTATCCTAAGGAATTTGAATTAATGCCGGAAATAATGAAGATGGCTAAAAATAATACAAAAAACGAAGGAGGGTCAATAGAAATTATTCATAATATGAAAGAAGCCTTTGAAAATGCCGACGTAGTTTATCCCAAAAGTTGGGGGCCACTGGTTTTTACCGCAGATCCAATAAAAGCAACAAAAATTGCAGCTAAATATAAAAAATGGATCTGTGATGAAAAGATAATGAAGCTTGCGAAGAAAGATGCTATTTATATGCATTGTTTACCAGCAGACCGCGGTATTGAAGTGACAGACGAAGTCATCGATGGACCTAAATCTGTGGTGTACGATCAGGCAGAAAACCGGTTACATGTGCAAAAAGCTATATTGGCATTGACCATGGGTGGAAGATAAATTTCATTTCTAAAATGAATAAAAATCCTTTCTATAACCATGATATTCTGAGTTCCGAACAGTATACAAAAGAAAATTTGGAGATTCTGGTTAATGTTTCTCGAGAGATGAAATCTATAGTCGAAAATGTTGGGTCGACAGATGTGTTAAAAGGAAAAGTTATGACGGCATTATTCTACGAACCATCCAGTCGTACTTTTGCATCCTTTATAGCCGCTATGCAGAGATTGGGTGGAAGCTTTATCCCCTTGCAGGGAATGACCTATTCATCGGTAACTAAAGGAGAGAATCTGGAAGATACTGTCAGAACATTTGCCTGTTATTCGGATGTAATTGTCCAGAGGCATCCGGAAGTCGGCTCGGCAAAAAGATCGGCAGCAGCTTCACCTGTTCCGGTAATTAACGCGGGTGACGGAGTAGGTGAACATCCGACTCAGGCGTTGTTGGATTACTTCACAATAATCGAACATTTCAACAAAATTAACGGTTTGACTATTTCCTTGGTTGGTGATCTTTTGAACGGTCGAACAATTCACTCATTAGTTAAATTAATTTCGCTTTATAATTCTGTCACAATTAATTTAGTATCGCCGGACATATTAAAGCTGCCCGAATATATTCTCAAAAAAATTAAAGATCGAAAGGTAAAAATTAAGGAATTAGATAGACTGGAACCGGTAATTGGGAAGTCCGACGTTGTCTATGTTACCCGTGTACAAAAGGAAAGATTCACCGATATGAATTTGTATGAGAAGTTGAAACATTTTTACATTATTACGCCCCAGTTACTCAAAAAAGCCAAAAAAACGACGATCGTCATGCACCCTTTACCCAGAGTTGGGGAAATTGAATCGGCAGTAGACAACGATCCAAGAGCAGTATATATCAGCGATCAGATGCGGAACGGAATGTATACAAGAATGGCCCTGCTTTCCTTAGTTTTACAGAAAAATAAATTTTGAGATGGAGTCTTTATGGCATTAATTAAATTACCCGGATTAATTGATATTCACGTCCATTTAAGAGATCCGGGTCAAACTTATAAAGAAGATTTTTACACGGGGACCTCATCAGCTATAGCAGGAGGATTTATAACAGTATTAGATATGCCAAATAATAAAAGTCCAATTACCACTCTTGAAAGATTAAGGATCAAAATAGAGGAAGCCAAAAAAAGAATAGTCTGCGACGTTGGTTTCTATGCCGGTAGTTTAGGTGACAATTTTTTGGAGCTGAAAAAAATGGAGCCATTTGTTTTTGGATTAAAACTGTATTTAAATAAAACCACAGGTAATTATTTAATTGATAAAGAAATCCTGACCAAAATTTTTGACACTTGGGAAAGTAAAAAACCGATTCTCGTTCACGCGGAATCGGATATTATTGATGAAGTAATTAATAATGTCAAACGAACCGGTCAAAAAGCTCATGTCTGTCATGTTTCGACAAAATATGAATTAGCAGCAGTGATTCAAGCAAAAGAAAATAAATTACCGGTTACTTGTGGAGTCACACCCCATCATTTATTTTTGAGTAAAAAAGAAGCTGTAAAACTCGGATCGTTTGCATTGATGAAGCCTAAAATTGAAGAAGGATTTAAGACTTATCTCTGGAATAAATTGAAGTATGTTGATGTTATAGAATCCGATCACGCGCCGCATATAGTCAAAGAAAAAAAATCGGTTAATCCACCGTTTGGCGTACCCGGGTTGGAAACAACTTTGCCACTTTTGTTGACGGCAGTTTCTGAAAAAAAGATTTCGATTAAACGTTTAATCGAAATGTGTTTTGCGAATCCAAAGAAAATTTTTAATATTGAGACGGACAAAAATTCTTTTATTGAAGTTGATTTAAACGAAGAGTATATAATTGACAACAAAAAATTAATAACAAAATCCGGTTGGTCGCCATTTGCGGATTGGAAAGTAAAGGGAAAGGTTAAGAAAACAATCATAAGAGGCGTTACTGTTTTTGAAAATGATAAAATTTTGGTCAATAAAAGTTTCGGAAAATTTATTAAACCGATATTGAACTAAAAATGTCTGATTTATCAACTTCAATAAAAAAGCTTTATTTCGATTTTCCGGTATTTAATGCATCCGGAATTTTGGGTGCTACCGAATCGGAGATTAAAAAAGTACTCGAGAGCGAAGCCGGTGCGGTGGTAATTAAATCGGTTACATTAGAAAAAAGACCGGGTAATACCGGAGTCAGGTTTTATTGGGATGATATTGGGTCAATCAATAGTATGGGTTTACCTAATCAAGGAATAGATTATTACTGTAATCTGGCTGATAAGTTGACCAAATATAATAAGCCGGTTATTTTAAGCATTGCAGGGTTTAAAGAAGATGATTACAAAAAAATAATTGCTAAGGCAGATAAAGTCCCATTTTCTGCGATTGAGGTTAATCTTTCCTGTCCAAATATTGAGGGAAAGGGAATATTTGCCTACGACTATAAAACTATGTTTAGATTACTTAAAGATCTGCGAAAAAAGTCAAAAAAAGTATTGGGTGTGAAACTTCCACCCTATACTCAAAGGGAACAGATTAAAGGAATAGCGGAAAACTTTGTGAAAATAGGTATTGATTTTATAACTACCATGAATACTTTTCCCTTGAGCACTTATATTGATTATCAAAAAGAAACAATGAGGATTAAGCCAAATATGGGGATTGGTGGCTTAGGTGGAAAAGCCGTCAAGCAGATTGCCCTGGCGCAAGTTCTATTATTCAAAGAATACTCAAATGGCAAACTGCCGATTATAGCTGTAGGTGGAATATCGTCAGCTGCGGATGTCTATGAATTTATTCTGATAGGAGCAACAGCCGTTCAGATAGGTACGGCTTTATTAAAAAATGATACTAAAATTTTTGTACAAATAAAAAAAGACCTTAGCACGCTATTAAAGGAAAAAAAAGTTAAGAGACTTTCTGACAAAATAGGTAATCTGAAGTATTTATAATGGAGCAAAGAAGATTGTTGGGAACGGATTATAAATTAAGCACGGGACACAGAAAGTTTCCGGTAGAATATTATCTTAGTCCAGATGGATTTAAGCGGGATGGTAAAGAGGTCTTGTATCGGACTTGCCAAAAAATAGGGCAATATATCAGCTGGCAATTTCCAATCATTTATATGAACCTCAGGGTTCAGAGTATTATTGCCGTAGTTGCCTACTGCAAACAGAAAAATTTCCGAAGGCATAAATTTAATGTAAGAAAAATATGAAGAAAGATGTAATTTCAATCTTAAAAAAAGTGGGGGCAATAATTACCGGCAGTCACATCGTATTAACATCCGGACGACATACCGACGCTTATATCAATCCGGATAAATTGCTTCCCAATACTAAAGAAGTTTCACAAATTGCCAAAATATATGCCAGTACTTTTGCCGATAAGGATTTAGATGTAGTTGTCGGTCCGGCGGTCGGTGGAATAGTTATATCAACCTGGGTTGCCTATTATCTGTCAAAAATAAAAAAGAAAAATATTTTAGGAATATTTACTGAAAAATCATCAGACAATAATCAAATTTTTGATCGTGGATTTGATAAATTAGTTAAAGGGAAAAAAGTATTAGTAGTTGAAGATATAACTACGACTGGCGGATCGGCCAGAAAAGCAGCAAATAGTGTAAAAAAAGCCGGAGGAAAAGTAACTATGGTCAGTGTTATGGTTAACAGAGATCCAGAAAAAGTAAATTCAAAAGTTATAGGCTACCCGTTTAAACCTTTAACCATCTTTAACATTTCTTCATTTGACGAAAAAAACTGTCCTTTATGTAAAAAAAATGTTCCTATTAATACAGAAGTAGGTCACGGTAAAGAGTTTTTAAAAAAAAAGAAAAAAAATGAAATATAAAATAGGTATTTTTGGATCAGCTGCTGATAATCCGAAAGAAGTTCTAAATAAAGCTCAAGAGCTAGGTGAAGAATTAGCTAAGCATGACCCAATCTTAATAACAGGTTTAGCGGATGGGATTCCATATAAGGTTGGTTTAACTGCAGCAAAATTAGGATCAGAAGTTTGGGGATTTGCTCCTGCCTCTAATTTAGAGGAAGAAAAAAAGATAGCGGGTAAACAGGATCTTGGAATTTACAAAAAAATATTTTATGTGCCTCAGGATTACTCATTTGTTAACAATATTCAGGTTTGCAGAAAATATAGGAATGTTTCCTCAACAGCTACTTGCGTAGCAGGAATTATTATTTCCGGTCGCTGGGGGACAATGAACGAGTTTACAAATCTATATGACATGGGTAAGGTAATTGGTGTTTTAACTGAAACAGGTGGTATCGCTGATGAATTACCACGATTGATGCGAAAAATCACTAAAAAAAGCAGAGCAAAAGTGATATTTAATAAATCGCCTGCAAAATTGATTCAATTAATACTGAACGAATTAAAAAAGAAAAATAAAATCAGTGTCTAACCGATTAAGCCCTTTTCGGCATTTTACAAACTATGAATTTTCAGGAAAAACTGGATAAGATTGTTAAAAAAAATAATTCGTTTGTTTGTGTGGGGTTGGATAGTGACTTTGATCTGCTTCCTAAAAAATTCAGCAGTATATCTCATCTGCAATTCGAGTTTAATAAATGGATAATTGATCAGACCCATGATTTGGTTTGTGCATATAAACCCAATTCTGCTTTTTATGAGGCGAGGGGTGCTGATGGTATTAAAGAATTAAAGCTGACCTGTAATTATCTGCGGAAAAATTATCCGGAAATTCCAATTATTTTGGATGCAAAGAGAGGTGACATCGGTAGCACAAATAAAGGCTATTTAAAATATGCTTTTGATTATTTAGGAGCAGATGCGATTACGCTTCATCCATACCTCGGCAAGGAATCTCTAGAATCTTTTTTAAAATTAAAAGACAAAGGATTTTTTATTTTAAGTAAAACTTCCAATCCCGGAGCCGGTGAATTTCAAAATTTAAAAATCATACCACCTCGGGTCGATCGGACCAATAAGGTAAAGGCATCTTTAAATCAATATATTGCATTAAGAGTTGTTGAATTTTGGAATAAAAATAAAAATTGCATGCTGGTTGTGGGAGCGACTTATCCGCAGGAATTGGCAGAAATCAGAAAAATAGTCGGTGATATGACTTTTTTAGTTCCCGGAATCGGAGCGCAGGGTGGAGATTTAGAAAAAACTTTAAAAGCCGGATTAAATTCAAAAAAATCCGGATTAATTATAAATTCATCGCGTGGAATCATTTTTTCCGAAAATCCTAGAATAGAAGCTAAAATCCTTCAGAAAAGGATAAATAAACTTAAAAATTAAATGATTTTTATGGATATTTTTTGTCAAATTGAACAAAATCTTAAAAATCAAATTATTGATCAAACAGAGAATTTTTATCTTATAGATGATGGTTTTCCTTTGCTTGAAGGACACTTACTTTTAATTTAATCATTAGCATGAATCAGCAAATCAACTATGAAACGCAGACCAAAGTAGCCATAGAAAATTTCCTTTTTTAAAAAGTGATTAAAAAGGCCTATTTGATTTTTTAATCCAGAAGATTTTTAGAAAGTCCTAATTATGAGATTAAACGAACAATTAAATCCTTATCGAAATAGGGTAATGGCATTGCAAGATACAAAAGTTATTTTTACTGACCAAAAAATACCGTTAGTATATGCCGGAACAGGATTAATTAAAAAAATCGCCGCTTTAGCTTCGGGGGGAACATTATTATCGGAAGAACAATTCAAGTCAACATATTCTTCTTTAACAGTTTCAGAATTTATGTCTGCTTTGGCTCATGCTGAAGATGAAAAAGACGAAGTCGATCACGGTCGTAACGGAGAGTCCGCTGTTATTAGTTCCAATTCATCATCCGCACATTGGTATACTTTAGATAAAGCAAGAAAAAAAGGAGAAACTGCAAGAAGACTACTTTTAGAAAGCGGCGTTAACTTTTTACCTTATTATCTGGCTTTTAGTGATTCAACAAACCGTATTGGAGCAAATGGAAGAAGTATAATACTGAATAAACCCAAGGATAATTTTCAAAAAACAATTGATATATTTACTAGTCTTGAAGAAGGCACTCCGTTTTATACAGAAACTGCCATCTGGGTTTTACCTCCAAATCTAGAAAGTAAATTAGCTGAAGAATACTTCATTTCAGTGTTACTGGGAGGTTTCAATAGTGAAATACCACCAGAGGAATTAGAATCAGTTATAGAAACTAATAAAGACATTGTTCCGGGATTCAATTCATATACTGCGCTCAAACGAAGATTTGTAAAGCCTACTAATGGAATTGTAAAAACTGAGATATACCGACTAGATGGAAGAGCTGTAAAAATGATGGGGGGATCTTTTATACGCTCTAATACTATTTTAAGCCGACCAAACCAATCCAGGGAACTACTCAATATTGCTTTAGCGAGCGTTGGGGGGATTCCTCAAGATAATTATCTGGAGACTGTTCCATCTGAACTTATGAAAAGCTTTGCACAACTTTACAATTTAGAATTATAATTGTTTTAAGATATTGGCTTAACCAATGAAAAAATATGCGGGCCTGATTATTCCCTTCAGTTTTAATCCGGTTAAATTCAAAAAATGAAAAGTGACTTATTTCGATACTTTATAAGCTATTGATCTATTTCCTAAAATAATTAAAATAAATCATGGTAGCGAATAAAATCCTTGTGATAAAATTATTTAATTTTTAACCGGCCTTTTCGGCCGATTTTTTTTATATTATATGAATTTTAGTGAACTAAAAAGAGGGCAGGAAGCAAGATTGGATAGTGGGGTGTTCGCCAAATGGCAAAAATTAAGAGAATTAGCTGTGTCTAAAGCTAAGTTGCATCCTGAAATTGATGACTGGATAATCTTGCATGGATTCAATCCAACAGGTGGTATAGATCCATCAATTGAGAATGAAGCGGCAATGGTGATGAGAGAGGTATTTAAAGCATCTCAACCAGATATTATTTTGGGGATTGGAAATTCTGGACTGCCTTTTGCGGAAAGAGTAAAAAAAGAATTTCCGAGAGCTGAATATAAAGTGGTCAAAAAGTTAGGAGCAGTATCTAGAGGAATGGAAATTGATGGTATTAAATATACAGTTGCACCATCAAGAAGTCATCAGGGAAAATTGTATGTTTTAGAAATGCCGGAAATTGATGCCGGAACAAGAACTCTAATTATCGATGATTTTGGAGCGCATGGAAGTACAATAGAAGCAGTAATTAAAGCTGCACGTCTACAAAATGCAAGAATTGTTGGAGCTGGATTGATGGCAGATAAGAATTTTTTAGGAGGTTTTCAAAGAGTATGCAGCGAACTAAAAGTTCCTGGTTTTTCAATTATTCGAATTGCTAGTACAAATAGAAATAATGGTCCGTTAGGACAAATTGTTTTAATGGATGAAAAAAATTCACTAAAGATTGTTTGAGTTTTTATTCCCACTCCATTGTTGCAGGCGGTTTAGTTGTTATATCGTAAACAACACGAACTACTTCGAATACCTCCGTTGTTATTCTCTCTGCAATTTTTTCTAGGACATCGTAGGGTAGTCTTGACCAGTCAGCTGTCATTGTATCTTTTGACTCTATGGCACGAATTGCGATTGTTTCACCATATTTTCTTTCATCGCCGGTTACTCCAGTTGTTTTTATGCCTGCAAAAATTCCAAAAGCCATCCATATTTTTTCATATAATCCAGCTTTTTTGATTTCTTCGACAATAATAGTATCGGCTTTTTTTAAGATTTCCAGTTTTCGTTCAGTTACTTCACCAATAATCCTTACAGCCAGACCGGGACCGGGAAAAACGTGCCGGTAAATTATTTCTTTGGGAAAATTCAAATCAGCGGCAATTTTCCTGACTTCATCCTTGTAAAACTGACGTAACGGTTCGATAATTTTAAAACCGTGTTTCTGAGGTAGTCCTCCTACGTTATGGTGAGTTTTTATTTTATGTGAATGCTTCGTTCCCTGACTTTCAATGACGTCGGGATAGATAGTTCCTTGAATTAGTATTTTGGCACCCTTTATTTTTGCCTCTTTTTCAAATAACCTGACAAAGGTTTCACCTATAGCTTTTCTTTTTTTTTCAGGATCGGTTATTCCCCTGAGCGCCTTAAGAAAATATTTTTTACCATAAATTACTTCCATAGGCAATTTCATTTTTTTAAAAGTATTTTTTATTTCTTCTGTTTCACCATCACGCATCAAGCCTGTATCAACATAAAAATTGGTCAGTTTTTTTCCGATTACTTTGTAGGCCAAGTATCCTGCAACTGCGGAATCAATACCTCCCGAAAGAGCACACACAGCTTTCTTATGCTCGATATTTTTACTGATATTTTTTTTGATTTCTTCAATTTTATCCTTACCGATTTCTTTATTTTCACTGCTGATTTTGAAAATAAAGTTGTTCAGTATTTGTTCTCCGAATTGAGTGTGGTGAACTTCCGGGTGAAACATAATGGCAAAGATATTATTTTTTTCATTTGAAAAAGCAGCATGTCTGACTGTCGGAGTCGATCCTAAATTTATCATATTTTTAGGAAGCCTAACTACCTGGTCAAAATGACTCATCCAGACTCTAAATTCTTTTTTCGGTATGTTTTTAAACAAATTAGAACTATTGTAATTATTATTAAGTCTTATTAATGTTGGTCCGTATTCTTTTTTAATGCCAGATTTTACTTTCCCACCTAAAACCTGCCCAATTACTTCTAATCCGTAACAAATTCCTAATATGGGAATTCCCAAATTAAATATTGTTTTATCAATGAGCAGTGCTTTTTTACCATACACCGATGCCGGGCCACCTGATAAAATAATCCCTTTTGGTTTAAGTTTTAAAATAGAAGCTAAAGTATTTTGCGGAAGAACAAGTTCGGACTTTACTCCTAGATCCCTGATTCGGCGCCCAATAAGATGCGTTGTTTGAGATCCAAAATCAACGACAAGAATCATTAAAACAAATTATATAGTATTTTTCACTGATCGTTGATTTTAGATATATCTTATAGTATAATTATTCATGGTTGGTGAATATTCAAGATTTCCAACTTCTTCTTTACTCAGGTCTGCGGTTTTATCTGGGATTTATAGAGCTACACATTTAGATATTGAATATTTGAGGCATTGTTCAGTAGATTTTAACTTCGACTTAATAAATGAAAAAATTTGGAATAATAACTGGGTAATAACTAAAATCACAGGTAATATATTACCTGGAGAATACGTTTTACTGGGATCAGCGATCCGAGGCTTTTCTAAAAAAGAAAATTTTATACTAACTAGATGCATTCAAAGAATTGGAAATTGTTTGGTTTTTGAGGTTGGACAAAATACATCGCCAATCATAGTACATGAAATTGAAGTTCATCCTGCCTGGTCTGCAAAAATAAATTTTAGTAATAAAGCTGCTCCAAAATCACCTGAGAATTTACCAAAAGTATCATTAGTTACAACCAATTCTTCTGGTGAATCAAATTTGGCTAGTGAACAAATCTTGACTAAAAGTCATTTAAAATTGGACAAGCTTGATAGTGTAAATATTACAATCAATGAACCATCTTATTCGACAAATCCGGGTATGCCTGATGGTAGGATTGCTGAGGCTATTCGCAATCGAACTACTTCAATTAAGTTGGGTGATTTTGATGATATTAAATTTGAGAACAGCGATTTATTTCTTGAGCAGGATGTTTTAATCACTAAATACGGCATTCCCTTAATTATCAGTGATTTTCATTCAAAGGATACAGTACATTTGCCTCTTTTAGCCGCATTGGGATTAATTCCAAACGAAATTCCTACAATGGATTGGTTAGATGCTCATCACGATAAGTATTTTCCAGAAAAGTTACCCAGGAAACTAAAAGAAGCTAATTTTCCATTAACTCTTGCCCAAGCAAAAGCAATTACAAGAAGAATGAATGTAGGTTGGGCCGCTTTCTTTCTAAATGTCCAAATGTTTGATATTGTTGATCAAGCCTCGAGGATAATGCCAATGCCTGAAGCGACTGCAGTGAACCTATTTGAAACGACAAATCCATTTGCGCGAAAAATTAAAGGTAGAACGCACATACTGAATTTTGATTTAGATCTAGTCGTAGATTATATTGCAAATTATGAAGGTCAACCACAGAGGAACATGGAAGAAAAAGCAGATGAATTCTTCCGCTTTTTAATTTCAAAAGGACTGAAAAAGCAAAACTATGATGCGATGTTAATTTATACTTCGCCCTATTGGAGTGGAAATTACCAGGCTATTAGAATAGCTTTGAATTGGATAAAAAAAATAGTTGACAATTAGGTTTTGTAATTTTTATGCATTTTGACATACATATATCTATTGATTTTTAAAACAGGCCAGAGTAGTATTTAATATGGAACCGGTTAAATATTTTGATTTAAATTATCACCGCTTTTTGAAGAGCGGTTTTTTATTGGTTAGAAATGAAGATTAAATTAGTAATATCTCGGGTTTTAAACCCGTAGAGCGCACCCGCCGTTATCGGCGGGATTTTTTATTTATGCTGGATGGTACAAGATTAAGAACTGACAGTCAACCAGATCATGCATGCCAATTTTGTTCTGATCACATGAGTGGTTTTAATCACTTTAATGAAAGAGGGTTGACTCGTTTAGATACAGTACATCTAAGAGATACTGAAAACTTTTTTGTAATTCCTGATTCTTTACCAGTTCACCCAGAAGGCTATCACGTTGTTATGATTCCAAGAAAACATGTTTTTAGTTATGCGCAATTACCAGCAGAATTAGGGGAAGAGGCGCAAGCAATAGTAACGGAACTTGAAACTGCCCTAGAAGAAGAGTTAGTTTTATTTGAACATGGTGGTACTAAACATGGTGGAAAAGTTCAATCAGTTTATCATGCTCATGCTCATTTAATTGGTTCGGGTGGGCATGACGTTTTATCCTACATGGAAGAAGTTTTTAATCAAGAAGGCATAACTAATTATGAAAGAACCCACGCAAACCACAGTATCACTCGTAATATAGAACGATTGTTTAAAGGGCAAAATTATTTCTATATTCAACAAAATGGTGAAGCTTTGATAGCTCATGATCCTGATGATAGTATGCCGTCGCAACTAGCTCAAAGAAATATGAGTTTATTATTAACAGGAGAAGTCGTAAACTGGAAAGAGATTCCGGCAAATTCAAGATTCGCAGATTTATCAATTGAAAGAATTAATAAAGTTGTAAGCAAATTAGGATTGGTTTTATGAACTGTAGATTTTGCAAGTTAGATCCAAAGAGAAATAAGATGATTTTTTCAACTAAAAATTTCGTATTTTTCTTAGATAATTTTCCTATTATTAAAGGTCATTCGCTCTTGGCGCCAAAAAATCATATTAGAAAGGAATCAAAAATTCCTAAAGATCAATGGAGTGAGTATATTGAACTTAGTAACAAAGCTTATCAATATATAAAAAAGAAATATAGTCGATATCCATTAGTTTTTATTAACGCTCCGCAAGATCAGTCGGTAAAACATTTTCACAAACATTTTATTCCAGGATATTTTGGATATTTAGGAGTAAGCAAAGCTTTAACTAACTTTTTAAAAGAAAACAAAAATGTTTAATAAACTGAGGAAATTATTCCAGCTAGTTCGACTTTGCCGCCACAGTATTTGGTAATAATATCAATACTTTCTTTTAAGGTTTTTTCGACTTGATCACGGGTGATAGAGTAGACTCCGTCAATATTTAGAAGAATATTTTTTGTTTTTTCGGTTACAGCCGTTCTTTGGGCGTCGAGAAAATTGAACTAAAATAACTAACTATGGATGATTTTTTTCGAATATTTTTCCACCTCACTTGTTAAAAATTCTTTGATATCCTCTTTAGTGTATGATTTGTCAACGAATTTTAGATTAAATTCTTTAAGATCGTCGTAATAAGTTAGTTGGCTTAAAAAATGTTCAAAAGAAAACTCGTTGCCAAACTTTTTTTTCGCATTAATTCTGATTTCATCCAAAGTATAAAGTTTATTTTTTAAAATATAAAAAAGATCGAAATAGTCCCTCCAGGTATTACGTCGACCTATGGTATGGGCTTTATCAAGAGTTATATCTTTGTAATCGAAAAGATACAAAGATCCGGCATCTATTTTTGGAAATAAAGAATTAAACCAATAGTAGACAAGTGAAAAACTAACATCTTCTTCCAGTTTTAGTGTAACCATATCGGAACTTTGGAAAACGTTGTTTTTTATATCCAATATTCTATTGAGTTGGTGGATAACTTTTGAATCAATTGGTTTAGTTTGAAAAAGATCAAAATCAAATGAGTAGCGATGATTAAGTTGTAGAGCGAGTGCTGTTCCACCGGCTAAAACAGCTTTTTTTTTCAAAGCTTTAAGGATTTTAAAGACTTTAAGCTGATTTTGATCTAATAATTCTAGGTGTATTGACGACATAATATTCCTTAGTAAATTCGTGATTTTTTAAACCCAATAAAATCCTTGCGAGTGAAAATCTTTCCGGTTGGTAAATTTTGGCTGGCTCCTTAATAAAAGTAGTTTTTAAAACATTTAAAGGATATATCTTAAAAAGCCATTTCCAATCTTCAAGACTGCCTATAGACAAAATCTGGTGGATAATGTAATTTTTGTCTTTATTTAGATCCAAATTATCGACTTGGTTAGACCATAAAGTAGCCTGTAGTCTTTTTGGAGGGTGATTTGACATACGAAATTATATCATTTTTACCCAATTAAGAGGTAGTAACAATTCCTGCAATTTCGACTTTTCCACCACAATATTTTAAGATAATCTCAATACTTTCTTTTAGTGATTGCTCAACCAGTTCTCTAGTAATATCAAAGATACCATCGATATTTAGTAATATGTCATTTGTTTTTTCGCTTACTGCGGTTCTTTGGGCGTCGCGGTAGTTAAAGTAAATATTGTAACCGCCGGTCCGGTCAAAATAGGCAACATCAGTCGGTTTATAGTTAGTTGGTTTATGGTCACCCAAAAGCAGAATTTGTTCTCCTTCTTTAGGAAAACGCAAAATTGTCGGAAATTTGATCTTAGCCAAATCAAATGCACCTACTGAAACCCGGTGTTTCATGACTATCAGATTATAGGCATCGACACAAGTATTGACGTTGTATAATCCCTTTTTTAAGGCAACCCGGCGGAGCAGGGCTTCGGGTGAGGGTCTTTTTGAATGCCAGTCCAAACCCATTTGTTTATATAATTTGCGGTAGCTTTGAATTTCCGGATATGAACTGATTAATTCATTATTTAACGAGTCATTTGAATTAACGAATTCGTCTAATTCTTTTTGCAGATCGGGATTATTTTTTTGGATATTTACATTTTTAATTATGGCAATTCCAATATTGATGGAGGGATATTTTTTAACCATTTCAGGAGCAATTGAGAATATTTTGGAATCTTTAAGGTCTGGAAACAGATTAGACGATTTTTCAATTTTTTCTTTAAGTGATTTTTGCAAAAGTTCGATTACTTTCCTTAAGCCAATTTGTATTATAAGATCAATTGCTTTTGGACCGTGGGTTTTTCCGGTAAGTGCTAAATAAAATGCTTGAAATGCTATTCTAGTGTCAATGTTAACAATCTTTATCGAGTCTAAAAGTACTTTTTGGATAATTTCATTTGAAGGAGTGTTTAACTTAATGAAGCGATCGCAACATATGGTTAAATACTCTTTCTGTTTTTTATTGAATGTCAAATTTTGTGTTTTGACATTTAAGCCTTGATTTAGGTTTTTAGCATATTTTTCCAAATAAATTTTGGCGAAATTAATTCTTTCTGCTAAAATAGCTTTTTCCGCACCATTTAATTCAGAACTTTTTAGTTTTTCAAAGAATTCTTCTAATTTTTCTTTTTTTGTTTTTATTAAATTAGCAATTGTGCGAAAACGGGGGAGATATAATCTTTTTTTAGGTAAAGGATTTACTTCTGATAATTCTATTATTCGAGCGAAGTCGAGAATCACTTCGCCCTCCTTTTTCTCAGGAACTTTATTCTCCATTTTGAGAAAATATGCATTAAGACACCTGTCATAATCGTCAAATAGATTGGGAATTGTGTCGCCGAAAGGATCAAAGTCCAGATGAGTCTTAATCGGGGTCCGGACCATAAAAAAGCGGAAAATATCAGACGGAAGAATGGATGCAACTTCTTTGGCGGATGCTCCGATTCCTTTGGAAGAAGACATTTTTTTACCGCCGATGGTAAACCATTCGTAACCTCCCAGAGCATCGGGTGGTTCGTAATTCAGTACTTCACGGGCAAAATGCGAACCCATATCATAAGATCCTCCGGACGACATGTGATCTTTACCGGAAGATTCGACGGTTACACCGATTACTTTCCAATGTGCCGGCCAGTCAAGTTTCCAAAGAAGTTTGCCGTTTTCATTGATCGGTTCGACTTTTCCTTCATGGTCGCAACCCTGTGCCCATGTTACCATGTCAGGTTCGCATTTGTAATATACAAATTTACCGTCCCATTTATAAGTTCTGGTAGTTCCGATTTTGCCGCATTTTTCACAGATCGGATTGTAGGGAAACCAATCCTTTGGTCTGTCTTTTTTTACAACTCTTTTATAAATGTCTCTGACGATATCAGCTTTATCCAAAATTGTTCTGATTGCTTGATTCATTTTTCCGGACCGGTGCAATTCTGACGACCAGATTATGTCGGGATGGCAGTTAATGGAATTAAATACGGCGATAAATTCTTTGGCAAAATATTCGGCAAAAGATTTGAAACCAGGCTCAGGAGAAGGAATATTATAGAGCGGGTTGCCCATATATTTCTGCCATTTATTTTTATCCAGATAAGACGGCATACCGTCCATGGGATCCATGTCATTGAAAACGTAGGAAAATCTGGCATTTACTCCGATTTGTATAAGAGCTTTATAAATCAGATCATGTACTATTACACCACGCAGGGATCCGACATGAATTCTGCCCGAAGGAGTTTTCATGTCATCGCACCACTCCAGTGGGAATTTTCGTTGTTTTAATCTAATTGCCTCACGGTCTACCCAAATCATAAACAATTCAGAATTTATAATTCAGAATTAAGAATTAAATTTTCAATGTAGAATTAAAAAATTCTAAATTAAATTATGAATTCTAAAATCTGAATTCTGAATTATGTAATTAATGTACCTACCTCTACATCTTTCTCCACCGTTAAAATCACTACCTTCCCTTTTTCCTTATTGGTTGCAGCCAGAAGCATAGCTTGCGAATCTTCACCTTTGAATTTGGCAGGTTCCAGATTCGTTACGACAATTATTTTTTTGTTTTTAAGTTCCTCTTCGGAATAGTAGGGGACCAGACCGGTGATAACCTGTCTGGTTTTTTCCTCACCGATGTCAACCTGAAGTTTGTAGAGTTTGTCCGTATCAGGAACTCTTTCAATACTTTTAATTTGTCCAACCTTGATTTCTACTTTTTTCCAATCCTCAAATTTTATTTTATCCATTCATTTATTATATTCAATTAAAATTTGTTTATAAACGTCAATCAGCTTAAAGAGAGAATCAATATCGAGCCACTCGGAAGCGGTGTGATCCCCTCCGCCAATTGCTCCAAGAGTTAAGACGGGTACTTTTAGACGGTTTGCAAAAACATTTTCGTCAGCAACGGAATCAGTATAGATTGGTTTTAGTTTATATTTTGTTAATATATTTTTTTGTATTTTTTTTATAAAAAGATTTGAAAGAGGTATCTCATAGCTTTCAGCATATGGAGTTTTTCTTTTAGAAATCCTTATTTGAATTTTTACATTTAATTTTGCTGCAAGTTTTTTTACCAGTTCCATAAAGCTTAAGCTGTTATCCAACGGAGAAGTTAATAGTGAGCATTTGATTAAACACACATTCGGGATAGAAAAAGCAGATGCTTCACTATAAATATTTTGAATTACGATATTAGTTTTACCCAGTTTAGAGTGTTTTTTAAAATTAATTTTTTTTAAAGCTAAGACCAGTTTGGAAGCCATTTCGATTGCGTTTATTCCTTTTTGACTTTCAGCCGCATGTGCTATTTTACCGATTATTATTATGTCAAATACAATGCGGCCTTTTCTTCCAAAAACCAGGCTCAAATCCCGTTGGTAATTTTTAATTTGACCGCCTTCGGCTACAACCATAAAATCTAAATCATTTAATAAACCGGAATCGACAAGATTGTGCGCACCTTCTGAAATATTTTCTTCATCTACTCCGAAAACTAATTTAACCGGAATATTATGCCGTACTGCATACTCGGCGGTTTTTAAAATAGATGTAAGTCCTGCTTTCATATCACAGACACCAAGTCCGAGTGCAATTTTATTATTTTTTGTAAAAATTACTTTAAAGGGATTCCGTTTGTATTCTGATGCGGCAGGAACGGTATCCAAATGTCCATAAAAGCCCAGGTATTTTTTTGCCTTGGTATTAAAAGCAACAATGTTAGGCCGTTTCTTACCGGTATTAAAAACTTTAACGGTAAATCCTACATGCTTAAGATAAGTCTGGACAAATTTTGATATTGAGTATTCATTCGGGAATACGGACGGAATCGAAACCAATTTTTGCAAAAGTTTTAGTGTTAGCATTTATTTAACTCCGTTTTCAGCAAGCATTGATCTAATTTGTGAACAATGATCGGAATTTTCTGCGACTATTATACATTTAGCAACCGGTGATTCAAAGATCGGCTCAACGGCACCGTTAATTTGTGTGAAGATGCTTCTTACGGCAATAGGTATAACCATGCCGGATTCGATTTTGCCGTCTAAAAATGAATGACCGTTTAAGCTGGTGAATCTCTTTAATTGATCGATAGTAGTGATATTTTCGGGAAATACCAAATTAGTATTTATAAAAGATCCGACTTTGCCGTATCTTCGAAAAACTTTTAAAGCAGCTTGTTGAGCGTCCCAACTGATAGGATCTCTTTGATTAATCTCGAGTTCCAGCGCAGCTTCTGTCCGGCCTGTGGGGCGATGTACTACCAAAGCATAATCCGTGCCGATGATACCGTAGTGATTCAATTCATTTGTGACATATTTTGCCGTGCCGATATTATTTGCGTCTACCAGTAGCTTTGCCTCTTCAGACAGTTGGATTGGTCTGCTTCCCATATATGCTCCGTCGACGGTAATCTGTTTGAAATCGCCAAGGTCGGTAACGGTTCCATCAAAACCTATCTCAAGTGCATTACTGCAAATCGTAATATCAAATTCTTTTCCGTAGGCGTCAAATACATCTTGTTCCAATACCAGGCCTCCAAACGGAGTTAGAGAATCTTCAGGCCAAAGATGACTAATTCCGGTATTTTCGAATTCGGCAACCTCAAACGCTCTTTTCAACAAAAATCTAAATTCTTTAATCGCTTGCAAGAGTCTTTGTTCGGACATGATTCCTTGGTAGCTTTTTACACCGTCCCCGCCTGAAGCAAAGGGAATTTTTAACCAGACTTTACCGGAATTTCTTCTTTGTAGATCTTCAAGGGTTTTGTAAATATCATCGGTTTTTCTGATTACATTTCCGAAAATCATACTGATTCCATATCTTTTCGAATACTCTCTTAGATGAGCTTTATTGGCGTTAATCAAGTCGGCTGATTGAATTATTTCTAAACCCAAAGATCTGGCCGATTTTATGGTGTCGACGGTAGGGAAAGTAGCAGAAAATATTCCCGGACCCAAATGATTAAACTGTTGAAGAGCAAGTACTACCGGATCTGTAAAAGGATGCCCTTTTATTTCATTGTTTTTAAATTGGGGATTTACAATAATTATTCTATCCAACATTTCTTTTACAGAAGGAATTAGACCATGCTGTTCATAGATTTCCAACAACCCGGGGAGCATGGGAAAGCTGATCGGGCGTTCATATCTCTCTGAAGCTGAAACAGCCAAATAAGATAAATAAACATCACCTTGAGGGTCAGTAATTGGAGATACTCTCGGATCACCGGTTATGAAATTACGAACGACAACATGATCAAATCCGTTCTGGCTCATTCCATGGCAGCGTGCAGTAACAGAACCAAATCCGTTATTTACTCCTCTTTGTATTATTTGTTCATGATTTAGCCTGACTGTTTTGAAATGTTTAGGTGCTTTAAAATATTCAGTACCTGTATATTCAGTTTGCATAAAAAAAACCGTCCTTCTGTAATTTCTAATCCTTCGACTTTGCTTAGGACTAAAAAGTCACTCAAGGACGGTCTTAAAAAAACCGCGGTACCACCTTGTTTTATTCCAACTTATTTTCCGCTTCGTCAACAGATTTCGATTGGATACTCTTTTCCCGATTTAATCGGGATTTAGCTATTACGGGCTATTCCGTCAGGTTTTACGCGCCCTCCAATGCCTTAAACGGCGAAGGGTTTCTTCCTGAAGCAAGAAGGTCTTGCCCAATCTAAAATTGAGGTCCTTCTTATCGCTTTATAAATTATTGTAACATTGAATTATTTTATTTCAAGTATTTTGTACTTTATTTTCCCGGCAGGTACGGCGACTTCAATAATATCCCCTACTTTTTTACCCAACAGAGCACTACCTATTGGTGATTTGGCTGAAAGTTTTTTATTAAGAGGATCGGCTTCATACTCTCCGACGATTTGCAGATTATCTTGAATTTTATTCGCTTCGACTGTAAGACGGCTTCCCAGAGTAATTTTATTACTCTGATTATTATTCTGTATAACCTCAACATTTTTCAGCAGCTCTTCAATTTCCTGAATTCTACCTTCAATAAATGCCAGATCTTCCTTAGCTGCAGAATATTCGCTGTTTTCTGACAAGTCTCCCATAGCTCTGGCATTATGCAGTCTTTGAATTGCCTTGGCTCTTTTGCCATCGGTGAGTTCGACAAGCTCTTTTTCTAATTTTTTTAAACCCTCATTTGTCAATTGAACTTTTTTCATTAAAATCGATTTCCGCGGATAATTAACTGATTTCCGCTGATATTTATTTCCTCCACATCTTACTTCAAAACTTAACTCTTCGCTATTCGCTCACCGTTTTGAAGAGCGATGTTAGGAGGATTAAGAAACTGTAAACCCGATTAAATCAGGAACAGTTTCTAAACAAATAAAATCCCCTCTTTCTGTACGTGATTGTACTGTGAGGGGTTTATTGATAAAATAATACTATAAATTGCTTATAAAGTCAAACTTTAAAAATTAGCTTATTTGGGCCCCATCGTCTAGTGGCCTAGGACGGCAGATTCTCATTCTGTTAACAGCGGTTCAAATCCGCTTGGGGTCACAAATAAAAATCGCGTCGGAAGTGACAACTAGCAGTCTACCCTATATGTCATAATTTCTTAAGCCTACAATAACAGAATTTTATGACATTAAAATTTACATATTTTATGATGATCATCCAGAAATGCATTTCCATGCTTTCTATCAGGGAGATGGAGGTGAATTTTCTGTCAAAACCGGCAAACTAATAGCGGGAAAACTACCTCCACGGGCAGTAAAGTTGATTAGCGAGATGATGAACGAACACAAAAAAGAGCTAAAAGAAAACTGGAAATTAGCAGAACAGCATAAAAGGTTAAAAAAAATTAATCCTTTGAAAAAAATATGATACAGAAAATAAAAAGGATACATTATAAAGGAAAATACACTTATCAAATTCAGTTTGAAAATAATCTGAAAGCTGATATAGACTTCCAACCTTTTTTATGGTGAGAAGTATTTGAACCTTTAAAAAATGAAAGATACTTTAAAAAAGCTTTTATTGATAAGACATCCGGCGCGATAACTTGGTCAAATGGAGTAGATATAGCTCCCGAAACTCTTTATCAAAAAATCCTTTCTCGTAGTTAATGTAGCTTGTATTACAACCCGCCGCGCCTCCGAAAAAGTCAGCTCGAACAGTCACCAAAGGTGACAAATAAAAATGCAAAAATTTTATATATGTTCTTTGTTAAAGATATACATGTGACTTTCTTATTTTGGTTCTTATATATAAAATTACTGGGTATAAAAGCATAAATAGTCCTAGTACTAAAAATATATAATTTGGTTGTTTTTCAATCGTAAAACTTATGAAAGCAAGGGCTAAGCCGATTAATCTACCAATTGCTAAAACAATTTCCCTTCCGGGTATAGTTTTCTTTAAATCCGTATGAGAATCGACAAAAAACGCTGTTGAGACATTCCAGAAAATAGGTATTAATAACTGCAGTAAAGTTGTTAAAAACACCCACACAATTAAATTATTCGTAGAGAGAGGAAAGAGAAAAGTTACAATAGCAATTGCTAAGGTGATTGGGTATAAGAAAATAACTCTCTTGCGAATTTTATCTGAAAACCTTCCCAATAAAAAATTAGCTACGATACTGATAAAAGATAAGTAGGATAAATATAATCCAAAAGGTAAAGGTTCTTTTATAAAAAATAAGGTATAAATTGGAATTATCCCAAAAGGTAGGGCTTCCCACAATCCCTCTAAAAATATAAAAATCCTTGTTGTTTTAATTTCACCCAGCGATTGTTTAATTGAATAAACTACTTGGAAATCTGTTTGGTATTTAACTAGGTAAAAACAAACAATAAAAAGCAAGGTCGAAATTATCCATATAAAAATTATGTTGAGTTGTGCAAGATATCCTGCGGCTAGGGGTGCAAAAATGCTTACTAAAGAAGGAAGGATAAACATTAAAGCTGAACTATTTGCTGTTTTTTCCTTTGGAGTTAATTCAAAATGAGCAATATTATAAAACACAAAAAAGAAAAAAAGAGACGTTCCACTTATAAATTGGCCAATGTAAAAAGGTACTAAAGATTGCAAATTTATAATCAGAAAAATGTAGGCGATAGAGGTAACTAAAGCCATTCTCCACGAGAACTTGGCAAAAAGATTTTTAAGAGTAAACAAAAAAATGAGTTGACCGAAAAAGTAAATTACTTTACCCAACATCATCTGATTCAAAGTTAATCCCTGTTCTAAAAAGTACGTAGGTAGTATTGAGGTACTGAACGAACCAAAGAGCAAAAAAATTACATAAAATGTAATTAAATTGTAATACGGTTTACTCATATGTAATTGCATTTAAATTATAGTATAATCTCGGTTACGGCTATTTTAATTATACAAAGAGTCAGAGAAAAGTGACTTTCTCTGTTGGGGTTTAGGCCCCAACAAAATTGTGCGCAAAAAAATATGCGAGGCCGTCAGGCCGATTAAATACGTTCGAATTTGGATATATGTAGAGCACAAAAATGATCCCCTATACCAGCGCGCTGCACGGTATAGGGTCCTGAACCGAATTCATTCTGGTTCAGGATAGCGGTCTAGGACAAAATGTTCTCAACGTTTAGATCACCGGTTCGAATCCGGTACACGCCACAATAGTATGGTAGAAAATTGCAACCTGATTATTTTAAGTCAACAAGAAAGAGCAATATATAAAGCCAGGAATCCGGCCGATTTTTTGTCGCTTGCACCAAAACTTGGATGGACCAGTCTAGGTTTTCTTATTACAAAAGCGGAAAAGTTAATTAATTACTATGCTGATAGAGACATGTTTGACAATCTAACCGCAATGTTTCGAACGGTAGAGGCGTTGCATTGGTGGTTAACGCTTAAAGTTTATGAGGACAAAAATGCACCTGAAATCATAAAAAGAGACACTTTAAATATAATAAAAGAAGATGCCCAAAAAATTTTAGAAGAAGCTTTTACTGCGCCAGGAGTAGACGATAGAAGAGCTTTAATTGTTGATGGTCGTAGAATGTATAGACCGGATGTTTCTTTTGCAGAAAGATAATTTCGAAGGGAAATTTTTTGATACTTACAGGAATTTTTATAATTGTTACAGGAATAATACTCAACTTTCTTCAAAAATTTCATTTTCCTTTTTTGCCGGGAGATATTTTAATTCGGAAAGAAAGCTTTACTTTTTATTTTCCAATCGTAACTTCCATTATCATCAGCATTCTTCTAACAATCGTCTTAAATCTTTTTAAATAAAAGCTCGTGAAGATATCAATTTACTTATTCTGTGAGATGAAGGTGTCGAGGGAATTTCGAAGGTCTTCGTAAGGGAGTGCTCCGACTACAGTAGTCTGTTTATCGGTTTTTAAATCATAAATAACACTGGTTGGAGTTGAATTTACTCCGGCTTTTTCTCCTTCAGCAAGCTGGTTTTCGACCTTTTTCTTAAACTTTCCGCTGTCGAGACAGTTTTTAAATTTAGTTTCGTCGAGGCCAATTTGAGAGGCTAATGTTGGTAATTGTTCGAGTTCCATATCCGGCATTTTTTCAAATATCAAGTTGGTCATTTCCCAGAAAGAATCGTTACCTCCCAAATCAGAAGCACACTCGGTTGCTTCAGCTGATTTTTGCGCTTTTGGATGGGAGGGGAGTGGGAAATGTCTAAAAACCCAAGCTATTTCACCGCTATATACATTTAAAAGTTTTGATAAGTTAGGGTGAATCGACTGACAGTATGGACATTGTAAATCAGAGTACTCTACCCAGACATAACGGACATTTTTTTTACCATTCCAATGTTCTTTTGGAAGCGGTTTTTTTATTTTCAATTCAGCGGTTGGAGCAGCTTCTTGAGCTTGATTTTTTTGTGTTTTTTCTTTTTCTAAGCTTTGGGTTTTAAAGAAAAAGTAACCGGCAAAAAAAGAAACCGCAACTAAAAGCAAAATTAACAGGCTAGACTTCTTCATAAGCAAAAACTATAGTCTAAAAAAAGCGTAAAGTCAACACATTTTACTTTGCATAAATTCGATACTGGTTGTTACCGATTTTTTCAAATTTAAAAATAGAAATGTTACCGATCTCTTTAGTATTCTCAACATGAGGACCGCCGCAGAATTCCTTGGAATAGTTACCAACGAAATATACTTTAACCATATCCGGATATTTTTCTTTAAAAAAAGACCTGGCACCGATTTTATACGCTTCTTTTTTGGGTAGAATTTTAAACTCGACCGGCAATTTTTCTTTAATCTTTTGATTGATAATTTTTGTAGCTTTTTCTATATCTTTTTGATTTGGTTTTTTTAGCGAAAAAAAATCAAATCGAAGTCTTTCGGCAGTTATATTAGATCCTTCCTGTCGAATACCATCGCCAAGAACATCAAACAAAGATTGATGCAGAAGATGGGTAGCGGTATGATATTTTACTGTTTGGTTTTTGCTGTCGGCAAGACCTCCTTTAAATTTTTTGGCGGCTCCTTTCTTGGAAATAATCTGGTGTTTCTCAAATATTTGTTTATAGGATTCATTGAATTTATTTATATCGACAGGTATATTTTTTTCTTTCAAATCCTCCAAAAAAATCTCCGGCGGATAGCCCATGGATTGAAATAAGTTAAATGCAGTCTGAGCATAATTATTGGCAGGTTTGCTTATTAGTTTTTCTACGGTTGACCTTGCGTTTTCCAATGTTTTTCTGAATTTTTCCTCTTCCTCTCTGAAGATAGAGTTTAAATCTTTTTGTTTTTTTGCTATCTGCGGATATATGGTTTTGAATATTTCAATAATCGAAGGCAGTAAGCCGGTTGAGATGTTATTTTCAATTCCTAAATATTTTCCGTAGCGAACCATTTTTCTCAAAAGTCTTCTTAAAAAATAACCTTGATCTTTATTGGATGGTATTACTCCGTCGGCAGCGATTAAGGTTGCCGATCTCATATGGTCGGCTAAAATTCGCAAAGTTCGCGTTGTGTTTTCGTTGTCTTTATATTTTTTACGGCTTAGTTGTTCTGAAGCCTTAACAATCGGCCAAAGGACGTCAACCTTAAACATATCGGGGCTGTTTATGAGTGCCGCAAGAATTCTTTCGAGTCCTCCACCAAAATCAACGTTTTTTCTGGGTAATTCTTGCACTGATCCGTCTTTCATTTTTTTGTACTCCATAAAAACTGAGTTGCCAATCTCCAAAAACTTTCCGCAGTCACAATTAGGATGACATTTTGAGCCAAACTTTGGATTATGGGTAACCTGTGTAAATTCATAAAAAACTTCACTAGTTACACCACCCGGTTCACCCGTTGGCATATCATCAGGAATGCCGGCTCTCGACCACCAGTTTTTATCGGGGCCGTAGTAAAAAATATGATTTTCAGCCAAACCCAATTTTTTCCAAATCTGAATAGATAGAGTATCTCGAGGAATAGATTTAGTTCCCGAAAAAACACTAACATAAAGCTTATGCTTCGGTAAAGCAAGTACTTGCGTAAAAAAAGTCCAACACCATTCCAACTGTTCTTCTTTAAAATAAGTACCCAAAGACCAGTTGCCCATCATTTCAAAAAAGGTGGTATGGCGGTTATCGCCGACTTCTTCGATATCTTGTGAACGAAAACAGGGCTGAATGTTGTATAATTTTTCCCCTAAGGGATGCGGTTCGCCAAGAAGATTTGGGACCAGTTGTTGCATCCCGGATCCGGTAAAAAGAGTGGTTGGGTCTTCTTTTGGGACAAGAGGAATAGGCGGGACGAGCCGGTGTCCTTTTTTTTCCCAAAATTTTGAGAACAGTTTACGCAGTTGCAGATGGGTTATTGACATAGTGTAAAATTATATCACGTAACACGAAAGATGTAACACGTAACATTAAATTGAGTAGATTTTTATGTTTCATGTTATATGTTGCATGTTTTATGATTGTTAAAACATCAGACTCAAAATCAGTTAAACCTTTTTTAAATAGATTTAAACTGCCAAACTCTGATTCTCACAAAGGTCAGAACGGCAAAGTTTTAATTATTGGAGGTTCTTCACTTTTTCATTCGGCTTCGATATGGGCTGCAGAAATCGCAGCCCATTTTGTTGACATGGTTCACTATTCTTCAACTCAAGAAAATAACGAAATATTTCTCTCTCTGAAAAAGAAGTTTAGAAATGGAATCGTAGTTCCACATAAAAATATACTGGAATATATTGATGAGGATGATGTTATTTTAATCGGACCAGGAATGGTAAGAGGCAAGCTAAATAAAAAATTAAAAATGAAAAATAAAAAATTTTCTGATATTTTGAAGATTCAAGATGAAGCTGAATATACATATCATCTGACAAAATATTTGCTGGAAAATTTTCCAAATAAGAAGTTTGTTCTGGATGCGGGAGCATTGCAGATGATGGAGCCGGAATGGTTGTTGAACCTAAAAACCAAGGCAATTTTAACGCCGCATCAGGGCGAGTTTGAAAAGTTATTCGGTTTTTCAGTGAGTCCTTCGATTTCACTCAGGATGAATCAGTATTCAGTTGAGAAAAAATCTATAGCAGTCGAAGAACAGGCAAAAAAATACCGTTGCATAATACTGCTAAAAGCAGTCGACGATTATATTTCCGACGGAGATACAAGCTACATAGTTAAGGGAGGCAATGCAGGATTGACCAAAGGCGGGACAGGGGATGTCTTAGCTGGTTTGGTTTCCAGTTTCTACAGCAAAAATCAAGCCGTAGAATCATGCGTTATGTCTTCATTCATTCTAAAAAAAACAGCCGAGCAGCTTTTTTTAGGGAAAGCATATTGGTATAATATAAGCAATATTATTGAGCATATTCCATCGACTATAAATCAATTGAACTTTACTAAATGAAAAAAGAGACAATAATCGCTGTAGTTTTTGGAATTATGTTTGGCGCGCTGGTGGCAGTCTTCCTTCTTGCCAAAAATAAAGAAATTCAACAGACAAAGACAAAGACAATAGCTCCATCCGAAAAAATTAGCAAGGCAAGGAAAAATACTGTCGCCAATCGTCAACAACTGGAAATTTTAGCGCCCCAGGACGGTCTAGTTTTTAATTCTAAAACCGTGACGATTAAAGGTAAAGCAGAAAAAGAGTCATTAATAATAATTCAATCGCCTCTTAATGATATGGCAACAGAAACTGTTAACGAGGAGTTTTCGCTTTCCTTTCCGTTAGCTGTCGGGGAAAATATCATTAAAATTACAGCCTACTCAAAAGATACCAAGGTCAGGTTGCAGGAAAAGGAGTTACATATTTATAATCTCGATGAAGAAATATGAAAACCAAGTCTGACTCGGTGCATTTTATTTATATATTTACCTTTTTATCATTTTCAATATTATTTGGAAATCTGCCGTTCAAATATATTAAAGCTCAGACAACAACTTCTACAGCCTCTCCAACTTTCAATAACTCGACAGAAGATAATGAAATACGGTCATTAAAAGAAAAAATTGCGACAAAAGTTGCTGAGTTACGCGAGAAAAATACAAAGGCGGTGAGCGGAATAGTCCAGGAGATAAAAACACCCCAAAAAGTATCAGTGATAAAAATTAAAAACTGGAAAGACGAAATTCTTGAAATTAAGATTGATTCAGATCTGACAAAGTTTTATCAAATTACCGGAGAACAGCAAAAAGAAATAAAACCTTCCACTTTAAAAAAAGACTCTTATATTATTGCGACGGGAATAATTAAAGATAAAGTAGTGGAGGCTAATTTTGTTTACCTGGATGACTATTTTGTCGTCGGATCGGGCAAGGTTACTGAAGTCAATAAGAGTGATTTTTTTCTAAGCGTCATTACCACGGATAAAGAAAACTATACTTTAGATATAGAAACTTTTACAAAACAACAACTGTTAAACATTAAAACACTGCTGCCGGAAAATGTAGGATTTTCAAAAATTAAGGAAGGGGACTCGATTCATTTTGTGATTAAGAAGACAGGTGCCACGTCAAGCTTGGTTGAGCAAGAAAAAGAAATAAATCGTTTCCCAGCTCAAAGACTCTTGATAATACCGCAGGAATACTTTATTAAATAAATTCAAATATCAAAAATCAAAGATCAAAACTACAAATCAAAATGTAAAATGACTTTCCTAATTTTTTTGAATTTTACGTTGTAATTTTGCATTTTGAGTTTTAAATTTTAATTGTATTATCATGTTCAATCTATTCAAAAAATTCTTCGATTTCAATCAAAAAGAGCTCGGACGCCTAAAGAAGAAAGTTGACGAGATTAATTCTTTAGAGGACAAGGTCAGAAGTATTAAAGATCCGGACTTTAAAAATGAGACGGAGAAGTTAAAAACTCAAGCTCAGTCGGGCGATAAATCACTTGATGAAATTCTTCCTTGGTCATACGCTTTGGTAAGGGAAGCTTCCCGCAGGATACTTGGTCAGCGTCATTTCGACGTTCAGCTGATAGCTGGAATTGCACTTCACGAAGGCAAAATAGCCGAACAAAAAACAGGGGAGGGAAAAACTCTTTCGGCTATAACCGCTCTATATCTCAATGCGCTTACCGGAAAAGGAGCACATTTGGTTACAGTTAACGATTATCTAGCTAGGCGCGATGCTGGTTGGATGGGAAGAGTTTTTCAGCGACTGGGTTTGACGACTTCAGCTATTATATCGGATAAATCATTTATTTTTGACCCCCATTATACAGAAGAGGATGCGCAGGACTGGCGTCTGGCTTATCTTAAACCGGTTACTAGAAAAGAAGCATATCTGGCCGATATTACCTACGGGATTAACAGCGAGTTTGGTTTTGATTATCTTCGTGACAACATGGCCAACGGTACGCCCGAAGTAGTTCAGAGAGGCTATAACTTTGCCGTAATTGACGAGGCAGACTCGATTTTGATCGATGAGGCCAGAACTCCGCACATTATCTCCGCCCCTTTTGATGACGATACCTCAAAATATTACAAATATACTCAGATAGTCAAACGTCTTGATGAGAAGTCCGACTACGTCATTGATGAAAAATTAAGGACGGCAAATTTGACTGAAGCAGGCATCAAAAAAATTGAGTCAATGCTTGGAACAAATAATATTTATGAAAAGGATTTTGATACTTTGTTCCATATCGAGGCCGCATTAAAAGCAATCACATTATTTAAATTGGATAAAGATTACATCGTGAAAGATCAACAAGTCATCATTGTTGATGAATTTACCGGAAGGCTTTTGTACGGCCGGCGATTTTCCGAAGGTTTGCACCAGGCGATAGAGGCGAAGGAAAATGTACCGATTCAAAGAGAATCTAAAACATTGGCGACCGTATCGCTTCAGAATTATTTTAGAGGATATAAAAAACTGGCGGGAATGACGGGAACCGCCGCAACCGAGGCCGAAGAATTCCACAAAATATATAAGACAGATGTAGTAGTTATACCTACTCACATGAAAATGGTTCGGAAAGACCGATCGGATATGATCTATAAAACAGAGCGAGGAAAGTTTAAGGCGGTGGTAGAAGAAATAGCTAATAATTATAAAAACGGCAGACCTGTTTTGGTTGGTACGACCTCGATTGAAAAAAACGAGCATTTATCCAGACTCCTCAATCAAAAAGGGGTTCCCCATGAGCTTTTGAATGCAAAAAATCACCTTAGTGAGGCAATGATTATCGCTAACGCCGGAAAGAAAGGCGCAATCACAGTCGCTACCAATATGGCGGGCAGAGGAGTGGATATTATACTTGGAGGCGAAGCTCCAAGTAATTTAAAAAGTAATAATGAAAAAGGAAAAAATGATTTTACAAAAAAAATGCAAGAGTGGCAGAAGAGTCATGACGAAGTCGTGGGCTTGGGCGGATTGTACGTAATTGGAACGGAAAGACATGAGTCCCGAAGAATTGATAATCAGTTAAGGGGAAGATCCGGACGACAAGGAGACCCGGGCGAGACTTGTTTTTTTGTGGGACTGGATGATGACCTGATGCGGATTTTCGGCGGTGAGCAGATTTCCAAACTAATGACCTTTTTCAACTTTCCGGAAGAGCAATCGTTAACTCATCCGATGGTTTCGAAAGCAATTGAGCAGGCGCAGGTAAAAGTGGAAGGGTTTAACTTTGACATCCGAAAGCATTTGGTTGATTACGATGACGTGTTAAATAAACAACGAGACATTATTTACACTCTGCGCAGAAAAATATTGACTCTTCCGGAAATTGATAAAAAAGAATTCAGACAGACTATCCTGGATATATTTCAAGAAGAGACGAGTACTCTTGTAAATGCTTTAGTCGGTACCGATCAATACATATCCAAAGAAAATTTACTCAGCCTGGAAAAAGAGCTTAATTTAATTTTACCCGTTAAGAAGGATGAATTGGAAAAATATTCCAAGGACAAAAATACTGAGGCGTTATTAAAACACTTGCTGAATAAAGTGGAGAAAGAGTTTAATGCAAGAGAAAAAGATATCGGGGAGAGGTTATGGCTGGAGGTCGTGAGAGTTATTTTTCTTTCAACAATCGATAAGTATTGGACAGAACATCTTACGGCAATTGAAGATTTGAGGGAGGGAATTAATCTCCGCGGTTATGCGCAGTTGGATCCGTTGGTGGAGTACAAAAATGAAGCATATTCGATGTTTGAAAGGCTGGTCGGGGATATTAATTTTGAAGCAACCAGAAGAGTATTCAAAGTTGAAGTAGCTAAGAGGCAGGCTCCAGAACTTCCAAAAGAACAATCCAAACCGAGAGTTTATAAGTCCGCCTCCGGGGTAGATCCTTTTACTCAGGCACAAAGACAACAGGAGGCTTCTCCCCCGCATATACATTTACCGACCACGTCAAACGTGGCTGACGCGTCAAATATTTCTCCTCCTCCAAATTTACCAACTGACAACCCCCAATCTGTTACTGGCAACCAGATTGGTTTTCGTGTTAATCTTCCCGGCCAAACCAAAAAAAAACCGGGCCGCAACGATCCCTGTTGGTGTGGTTCCGGCAAGAAATACAAAAAATGCCATTATCCGAACTAATCACACTCTTTCATAATAAGTGATTTTTATAATAACTTCCGGATAAACTACGTTTTCGTTTCCCTGACAAATTTAAGCATCGCTGCTGAAATTAAAGTTAAAGATAAAGAAAAATAGAAGGGTGTTGTGGGAGAAATTTTATCCCACATAAGTCCTGCTAAAAAAGAGGCAGGAAGCGCCATAAGTCCAATTACCATTTGGAAGGCACCGATTGTCGATGCGACATAATCAGTAGGAGCAAGTTCTGCTACATAAGTTTTTTGCACCGGCTCGAGCGCACCTTTGTGTAACCCATAGAATATAAAGGCTAAAATTGATCCAAAAAAATTTGAATAAAAAATGAAAAATACTAACACAAGAACCCAAAAGAAGTATGACAGATAGAGAATATTTTTTCTCCCCCAGCGATCAGATAGTTTTCCAAAAGGAATAGAAAAAATAGCCGCAACAGCAGTGAATAGGAGATACAAAATTGGTATTTGATAGGTGGTAAATCCGGATCTGTTGGCAAACAGAAGTAGGAAGGAGTAACTAAAAGAACCTAGAGCGAAAAGCCCGCTTAAGACTGTTAAAAGACGTAAGTTATTATCAAAGTTTTTAAAACTGATTCCTTTAAAGAGAACTTGGCGGTGTGGTATTTCTTCTCGAATAAAAAAGATAATAAATAGTACCGCAATAACAGAAGGTATAGCAGCAAGTAAAAAAAGATTGGTAAAACCTAAAACCTTGAGAAAAAGAATAGAAATTAGTATCCCAACTACCGCTCCCAAATTATCCATTGCCCGCAATATTCCAAATCTTACACCTCTATTATGATGAGTTGAAATATTGGAAATTATGGCGTCGCGAGGTGCACTTCGAATTTTGCCGGATCTATCGAGAAGTCTAAAGGGGATAAGCCATTGCCAGCTTGGTGATAGCGCGTAACCTATGCGTGCAATTCCTCCAAACAGGTATCCTGTCCAGACAAAAATTTTCCTTTTTCTAATTTTATCTGATATATATCCTCCAACTGCTCCAGAGAGAGAAACCACGGCTTCTCCTATTCCGTCAATCAGGCCTAAGACTGCCATGTTGGCTCCGAGCACTTGGGTTACGAAAAGCGGCCAGACAGAAAAAACCATATCCGACCCAACGTCATGCAAAAATGAAGCCAAAGATAATACTGCAACTACCATTCTGTCTGACTGTTTTTTCATTCTATTATTCTAATTGTAGCATTAGGTTATTTCACCGTCACGCTTTTGGCGAGGTTGCGGGGTTTGTCCGGGTCGGCACCGCGTCCAATACCCAAATAATAACCTAAAAGTTGTCCAACTATTATATTTGGAAATATTGTTAAATCACCCAAATCAGGTGTTTTAATCACTTCGTCGAACTCCCGGGAGTTAAATGGAGCGACGCCGATTATTCTTCCTCCCCGGGCTTTCAATTGTGCGGCGCTTGAAAGTACTTCGTCTTTAGCATCATCTGTTGATGCCAGGACAAAACAGGGAGTGCCCTTTTGGATAAGGGTAATCACTCCATGTTTCAATTCTCCGGCAGCAAATGACTCGGCATGGAGGTAGGAAGTTTCCTTTATTTTCATTGCGAACTCCAAACCGGCCGGATAGTTTAAATGCTTACCGATAATGAAGATGTGTTCCTGATCAAGCAGGGAAGTTGCTATTTTAATTAAACGTTTAATTAAAGTCGGGCTCAGGAGATTTTTCAGATCATGACTCAATTTTTTGATATTCATTTTTCCATGTTCCAGTTTTCCTACTGCCGATTTTGATAATAAATAAAGTGTCGCTAACTGGGAGGTAAAGGCTTTGGTTGAGACAACCGCAATTTCAGGACCCGCTCCAACCGATAATACAATGTCAGACAGTCTTTCGAGAGTGGATCCTTTCGCATTGACGACAGCAACTATCGTAGCACCGTTTTTTTTAGCAGCTTTAACTGCGATTATAGTATCGGCAGTTTCTCCCGATTGTGAGATAGCAATCAGTAATGTTTTTTTACCCAGTAAATTTATAAAAGGCATTAATTCATTAGCAGCGTAAACTTGCGTATCAATCCCAGCTGCGGCAAAAAAATACTTTCCGGCTAAAGCGCAGTAAGAAGCTGATCCGCAACCGGTCAGTACGATTTTGTAATTTTGATTAAGCATTTGGGAAATCTTTGCAAATCCGTCCGCATTGAGCGAAGCTGTTTTTTCTATTGTAATTTTTTGGTCATAAATTTCTTTCAGGAGAAAGTGTGGATAACCGCCTTTTTCAGCGTCTTCAAGTTTCCAGTCTAAAACTTGAGAAGAAAAAGTAATTGTTTTTCCGCTTTTTAGATTATTAATTTTAATTCCATTGTTCCTGATAGTTACTCCTTCACCATCGTTTAGAAAATGAACTCTATTAGTATATTTCAGGAAAGCCGGGACATCAGATCCCAAAAAAAATTGTCCGTCGCCGAGTCCAACTACTAAGGGAGATCCATTTCTACAGGCTATTACTGTCCCTGTTTTCCTATCTAAAACCACTATTGCGTTTGATCCGGCCAAAGAATTAAATGTGGAAAAAACTGCTTCATTGATTGACCGGGTTTTAATTTTTTCCTCTATAATATGGGCGATTACTTCCGTATCTGTATCTGATCTAAAAGTATGACCTTTTTTATTTAATTGGCTTTTTAATTCTTTATAGTTTTCTACAATGCCATTGTGAATTACTGCAATTTCTTTTTTGCAATCAAGATGAGGATGGGCATTTTTGTCTGTAACACCTCCGTGGGTAGCCCATCGGGTATGGCCGATTGCTATAGAGCCTGTAGGAAGATAAGTTTTAGCCTGGCCGATTTTCCCAATGTGTTTGTCGACTTTGATCGTCTTTTTATTATTTGGAATCAAAGCAATACCCCAGGAGTCATAGCCTCGATACTCCAATTTCTTTAATCCCTCAAGAGTAGTTTGAGCTGCTTGATTTGTTTTATCATTTACTACGGCAAAAATTCCGCACATGATACTATGTAAAAAGTAAAATGTTAAATATAAAAACCGGCAAAGGCTCTTTGAAGAAAAATTTGCTCTCCTTCACTAAAGCTTCGGAAGTGTAAAGAGTAGTTATTAGTTCATTCTTTTTGCTCGAAATTGTTTTCGAGTTTTGAAATAAACAGCTATAACCAAGCTTGAGGGTTTCCGCTGATCCTTCGACTCACTTCGTTCGCTCAGGACAAGTCCTCCTATTGAAATGAAATCGAGTCCGATTGGAAGATACTAGTTGGCATCTCTCCCCCTCTCCTCGTCATCCCTCGCTATATTTGCTGAGGGATCAAGCGCTCAAAAATTAAAAAAACTCCTTATTCCAAAGACAAAACTCATCTTATCATTTAGTTACAACATAAACAAGCTGGTTTATTGTGCTAGGTGTACAACTCGCTTCTTGAAACAAAGATGAACTTGCGTGGTATTTTATTATAATTAAAAGCTTTAATATGTTTCAAAGTACAAAAGAAATATTTACCGGCTTTGTAAAAAAATACCCGGGAATATCAAGCGTAGGCGCGGCAATATTAAGTGAAACATTTATTGCCGGTTCTGTTAATACGGCAATAACAATTTTTTTGTCTGAAACAATGAAGGAGTCTAAAGAGCTGACTGCTTTGGGTCTTTTAGCCGTAGCCTCTTACAATATTGTTAATACTATTTTAGACTATCCGGTTTTAAAAGAGTACGGATCTAAAGGTTCGGGATCTGCTAAGGCCACTTTAATTTATTGGCTGATGAAAGGTGTCCTACCAAATAAGCATAATTTTAATGTGGCTGTTGCTGAATTCGGAACAATAGCTTTAAACCTACTCGGAGTTAGTCCTGATCTTTCAGCTATGGGTGCAACAATCGCAAGTTTAATATCCGGCGATCCGTCATATTTTATTATGCAGAGGACTAGCAGTTCAATTTTTAATTCCATAACTCAATTACCTATAGTAATAGTATATAACAGAAAATTGAAAAATAAGAAAGACATATAATAATTATTTATTCTTCTTGACCCTTCTGAAGTTTGCGGAAATAATTCCTATAAAAACAAGAGCCCAGCCTGAAAGAGGTAAAAAAATGGGCAGGACTTTAACTAATACAAAATTAACAGCGCGTTCTGTTTTGTAATGCTGTCTTACTGTTATTAATGAATTTATGGTTTGTTGCTTAAGAGGTTCGACTATATGTTTTTTATATTCAAAAGCAAAAAGCAAGATAATAAAACCAAATAATAAAAGTGTTTTCCAGCGAGTAGGCTTAATCAGAAGTGAAAAAGCTGAAATGATAATTCCGGTAAAGTAAAAAATTGCTGAAAAATTATGCAGGAAAATAAAAAAAACAGTATAAAAAATATTCTGCTTCAGGTCAGGACTCATAAATTAATTTTAACAAATTAAAATTTAGTCAGATTCTGTCGCGATTTTCATTCCCGCAAGTGCTCGAACCAGCGACAGGCTGGAAAAATTCTGCGCGCTTGCAGGATCCCTTTCAATCACGCCACCTGACTAAATTAAATAATTTTAAATTTATCAAAATGATAAAATATATATATGCTTGAACAATTTCTGGAAAAATATTCGCTTAAAGGTAATTGGATAGACTTGGCTTTTTTAATCCTGATTATTTATTTTATTCTGACACAGAAAGGGTTCATTAATACATTTCTCGAAGCGCTAGCTTTTGTTTTTTCGCTCATTTTTTCATACAAATTTTATGCTTTTTTTGGGAGATTGTTGATTTTGAATTTTTCCCTGCCGAAGGGAATAGCGCAAGCCAGTGGTTTCTTTATTGCATGGTTTTTGGCGGAGATAATTTTTTCGGTCATAGCTATACGCTTCCTGGCTAAAATATTTGACAGATTTCAAAAACATAAATTAAATATATCTTTGGGATTTGTGGCAGCGATTATTCAAGCGTCTACAATATTTTTATTTTTCGTTAGCCTTGTTTTTTCATTCCCGGTCCGCGGCCAGATAAAGCAGGCTCTTCTTGAGTCAAGAACTGCGCCTTATTTTATCGACGTTTCCCGCTCGATCGAGAAGCAGATTAAAAATGTATTTGGCGAGGCGGTTAACGAAACTCTTAATTTTATTACAATTAAGCCGCAGTCAAATGAAACAGTTGATCTGGGAATAAAACTAGAGGAAAAACAACTTTCATATGATTCTCATTCGGAAATATCGATGTTTACTTCGGTAAATAAAGAACGGAAAGAACGAGGTGTAAAAGAGTTGACTTTTGATTATGAACTGAGAGATCTGGCACGGGATTATGCGATGGAGATGTTTATAAACGGGTTTTTTTCCCATAATTCCGAGGTTGACGGATCGACACCGGCCGACCGCGCTGATAGAAAAAATATTGCATATTTGGTAATCGGCGAAAACCTGGCATTTGCTCCGGATGTTTATATAGCTCACGACGGATTGATGAATTCCGAAGGCCACAGAAGGAATATTCTTTCGGAAGAATTCGGGAAAGTCGGAATCGGAGTCGTCGACGGTGGAGTCTATGGTAGGATGTTCGTCCAGGAATTTACTAATTAGAATAATCCTATCTGATTATCAGTTTCCTTCTTGTTTAGTTTTTTTTCCGCAGGCGGGTGGACTGGTTTTTTGTCGGGGAAAATTCTTTTTTTTAAAGATGTTATTTCCAGTTTTGTGAAATATTCTTTCAGATCCTCGTCAAACTTTTCAAATTTGGTATTTTCAATTTCAAATTTTATAGGGACTTTTGTGTCTATTGTTGCAAGTTTTAAAGACAGTAAAACGTTTTCTTTATTTTCTACAAGAGATTTTCTAATTTTTTCGTCAATATCTTCAAGATGAGAATATAATCCGTTTATCGTATGGAACTGATTTATTAACTTAGACGCCGTTTTCGGGCCGATGCCTTTGGCTCCGGGATAATTATCCGAAGGGTCTCCCATCAAGGCTTTTAGATCCGGTATTTTATCGGGTGGAAGTCCGAATTTTATTTGAACTTCGGAGATATCATACATTTTCAAATCCGAAAGACCCAATTTGGGAGTAATTACAAAGACATTTTTGTCTACCAGTTGTTGGATATCACGGTCACCTGACAAAATCAGGACCTTGATACCGTTCGACTTAAATTTATGGGAGATGGTGCCGATTAGATCATCCGCTTCAAAACCGTCTTTTTCCAAGTGTGTAATTCCGGCTTTATCGAGAGCTTCTTTTACCAATGGTATTTGAACAATAAAATCATCTGAAATCTTTGGTCTTTGGGCTTGATATTCCTTAAACATTTTATTTCTAAAAGTCGGTTTGGGAGTATCAAAACAGACTACGATATGCGTTGGTTTAAAATCTATTATTCCTTTATGCAACATGGAAAAAAAACCATAGATTACGTTGGTCGGCGTTCCGTCTTTGGTTTTAAAGGGCGGAAGCGCGTGATAAGCCCGGTGCATTATGGCGTTGCCATCGATAAGAAGAAGAGTTTGCATAAATTTCTAAGCACTCTAATTTCTAATCAATTTCCAAATATCAAATTACAAAATTAAAAAAAATAAATCAATTGGGAATTAGGATTTGATCAGGTTAATTAGGTAAATTAGAAAATAGGTTAATTTAATTTGGGTTTTATTCCTACTATTTTTTCAAATTCATCCTGATCCAGACTTTCGGTTTTCATCAACGCTTCAGCTACTTTATCAAGTAGTTCTTTGTTTTCCTTGACTGTCTGAACTGCAACTTTATATCTGGAAGTTATTATTTTTTTTACCTCGGAATCTATTTTAGCCAACATATCCTGCGAGACAGTGTTTTGTTCCCAGTAAGTCTTACCCCATTCGGTAACATCCATGGTCGGACCGAAATTTATCGGACCCAAATCACTCATCCCGTATTCAACAATCATAGCTTTGGCAATATTGGTGGCTTGATCAAAATCGTTAGCTGCACCGGTTGTGATTTCGTTGAAGATAGCCTCTTCTGCTGCACGTCCACCCATCATAACCGTGATTCTCTCGAGTAGATTAGTTTTTGTTTCGTGCAATTTATCCTTAACCGGAGGAATCAGAGTAAATCCGAGAGACAAACCTCTTGAAACAATTGAAATTCTGTGAACAGGGTCGGTATGAGGTAAAAAGTGGGAAACAATTGCGTGTCCGGCCTCATGGTAGGCTGTTAATTTTTTGTCGAGATCCGACTGCAGTCTTTTCTTTTCCGGTCCAAGCTTCACTTTTGTTGCCGCCTCTTCGATATCTTCCATTGCAATTTGTTCTTTGCCGTGTCTCGCGGCAAAGATTGCCGCTTCGTTGAGCATATTTTCAAGATCTGCTCCGGAGAAGCCAACCGTTCGCTTTGCTACTTTGTCCCATTCTACTTCATTTGTAAACGGTTTACCCCTTGAGTGAATTTTTATTATCTCCTTTCTTCCTTCCAAGTCCGGAAAATCGACCATAATTCTTCGATCGAATCTTCCCGGCCTTAAGAGTGCCGGATCCAAAAGATCACCCCGGTTGGTTGCGGCTATGACAACTACCAGTTCATTTGGAGTAAATCCGTCCATCTCAACCAAGATTTGATTCAAAGTTTGTTCTCTTTCGTCATGTGAAGGCATAATGCCTACCGACCGGGCTCTACCAATCGCATCAACTTCATCAATAAAGATTATCGATGGAGCGCTTTTTTTGGCCGTCGCAAAAAGGTCGCGAACGCGAGCCGCTCCTATTCCAACCAGCATCTCCATAAATTCCGAACCGGCGATTGAGAAAAAAGGCACTCCCGCCTCACCCGCGACAGCTTTTGCCAGAAGTGTTTTTCCGCATCCCGACGGACCAACAAGAATTACACCTTTAGGTGTACGGGCTCCTAATTTTTTATATTTTTCCGGTCGTTTTAAAAAGTCCACTACTTCTTCCATCTCTTTTTTTGCCTCGTCGATTCCAGCGACATTTTTGAAGGTTATTTTGGGAAGGTCTTTATTGAAGCGTTTTGCTCTGGATTGGCCAAAAGAAAAAACCGATTCCTGAGCGCCTTTTGCTTGGCGGAAAAGAAAGATAAAAAATGCAACCATCAAAATTGTCGGAATAATATTGCTTAAAAAATTGATAATCCCGACCGATCCTTGTGTATCTTTGATTACGATGTTTAAAGAGGCGGGATCTATATTGGAATCTTTTAAGGTTTTGATAAAACTCTCACCTTGTTCTTTATAGGTTAAGGCTAATTTTTCATTTTTGTAATAGACCAGGATTTTATTGTCCACAATTTCAACTTTTTGAACTTTTCCTTCTTTAATCTCTTTTACAATGGTTGTAAAGGACTTCTCAGGAAGTGCTTGTTTGACTTCTTTGGAAAGAGAGTTAAACAGATAATAAGCAAAGAGTCCGACGAAGAAAATAATAAAAACAGTTTTCAGGTCGAAGTTAAATTTAAACTCGGCAATTTTTTTAATCGTATTGCCGTTTTTTTTGAAGGGTTTTGAATTAGGCATCCATTAATTCTATCAGATAATTGGTAAAATAAAAGGTCATGGAGATGAAGAATGCCTTAAAAATATTAGCTCAAGGCGGACTGGTGGTAAGTCCGTCGGATACTGTCTACGGTCTTTTGGTTGACGCGACGAATGAAGCGGCTGTTAAAAAACTTATTCAATTTAAAAACCGCCCACCGGGTAAACCAATATCAGTTTTTGTTTCGGATTTTAGTATGCTGCAAAATCAGGTGATAATTTCAAAACAACAGTTTAGATTAGTAGAGGAGTTGTTGCCCGGACCCTTCACGGTTATCCTGCCTTCTAAACATAATGTTTCCATCTTGCTTGAGTCGGAAAAAGGAACACTAGGCGTGAGAATTCCCCACTATAAAAATATAATCGATTTGGTGAAAAAGATTGGAAAACCCGTTAGCGCGACGTCTGCGAATCTGTCAGGGCGTCACCCGCATTATTCGGTAGTTTCACTGATGAACGAGCTTCCGGAAAAGAAAAAAAAACTAATAGATTTTATTATAGATGCGGGGCAACTACCAAGAAATAAACCGTCTACCGTCATTGATTTGACATCTCCAAAAATTAAAATAGTCAGACAGGGAGACATTGTTTTTAAAGATAAAAAATTATACACTTCAGACTCTCCATCACAAACAAAAAAAATTGCCCAGTATGTTTTGAAAAAATTAATTAGTCAGAAAAGCCAAATTTTAAGTCCGGTTGTTTTTATTATTGAAGGGGAATTGGGTGTTGGTAAAACAATTTTTGTAAAGGGCATAGCGGAATCTTTAGGAATAAAAAATATCATCTCTCCCTCTTTTGTTATCTATTATGAATATTCCGTGACTACACACCCTGAGGGTGTGTTTTTTAAGAACAAACTGATACATATTGATCTATATAATATTCAGGATCCGGAAGAGTTGCAGCATCTGGGATTGGAAAAATATTTAAAAAAAGAAAATTTATTATGTTTTGAATGGGGAGAAAAGGCAGGAGAAATAATAAATTCACTAAAAAACAAAGGGAAAATTATTTATGTAAAGATGAAATATGTTGACGAGAAAACTAGAGAAATTCAAGTTAAATACTAAATATGTTGATTCTTGCGATAGAAACATCTGCGGATGAAACTGCCGCGGCGGTGACATCGGAAAGAAAAGTTTTATCGAATATAATTTATTCTCAAATACTTTTGCATAAAAAATGGGGAGGAATTTTTCCTTCTCTGGCAAAAAGAGCCCATGAAGAGAGAATTGATTGGGTGGTAGAAAAAGCAATTGCGAATTTTGCAAAAGTTGAACCTATACACCCTGAGGGTGCGCAGGCACGAAATATGCAAAAAATTGATTATCTTGCCGTGACGCAAGGACCGGGGTTGGCAGTTGCACTGGAAGTTGGTATCAAAAAATCGGTTGAGTTGGCCAGAAGATACGACAAAAAACTGATAGCTGTAAATCATTTGGAAGGTCATATATACTCGCCATTTGTCCAGAATAGTCAAGGTAATCCAAGACGAGAATTTAAATTTCCTTATTTAGCCTTAGTCATATCTGGTGGGCATACTGAAATTGTTTTGTGGAAAGGTCATTTAAGATATCAAATTCTGGGTGAAACAAGGGACGATGCAGCGGGAGAGGCGCTCGATAAAGCCGCAAAAATGTTAGGATTAGGCTATCCGGGAGGTCCTATTATTGAGAGATTGGCGTCTGAAGTTAATAATAAAGATTTTTTTCATTTTCCTCGCCCGATGATTAAAACTAAAAGTCTTGAGTTTTCCTTCTCTGGTTTAAAAACATCTTTTTATTATTACTTATGCAATATGAAAACATCCCCAGTTAAAAAAATCCGTGAACTTTCAAGTTCTTTTCAAGAAGCTGTTTTTGAGACTTTGCTTTTAAAAACTGAGTTAGCAATAAAAAAAACTGGGATCAATAGATTAGTAGTCGGAGGTGGAGTAATTGCTAATTTCTATTTGAGAAAGCTGTTTAGGGATTTAGTTAGAAAAAACGATGGTGAAGTATTATTCCCTCCTTATAAATATTTAACCGGGGATAACGCGGCAATGATCGGGGTCGCAGCATTTTATAAAAAAGAAAAAGGAAACTTTGTAAAAGATCTAAACTTCGATAGAGTTCCGCGACTAAGGCTTTCATAGCATCTGGAATTTAAGTATAATGTGATCTATGTTACAGATAAAAAAATTAAGCGTAAGCGCAGGTAAAACTACAATCTTGAAAGACTTCAGTTTTAATTTTGAAAAAGGCAAAGTATATGCGATTATGGGACCGAACGGATCAGGCAAGTCTACTTTGGCATTTACGGTTGCAGGACACCCTAGTTATAAGATGGAAGCTGGAAGTATGAAGATGGAAGATAAAGAAATTACATTATTAAGTCCTGATAAAAGGGCTAAACTGGGAATTTTTTTATCTTTTCAGACGCCTTTGGCTTTAGCGGGGGTTACGGTTTTTCAACTTTTGCGGATAGCACTAAACAAGAAAAAAGACCCGTTGGAATTGAAGAAAAAAATCGAGGAGATTGCAAAAAAACTCGGCATTAAAAAAGACTTGACTGAAAGATCTTTAAATGAAGGAGCGTCGGGCGGAGAAAAGAAAAAACTCGAAATGCTGCAGGCTGCGGTATTGGATCCAAAACTTCTCATATTTGACGAGATTGATACCGGAGTCGACGTAGATGCATTAAGAAAAATTGCCAAATTCATGAATGAAACTAAGGACGGAAAAACTTATTTAATAATAACTCACTATAATAGAATATTGCATTATATTAAGCCGGATAAAGTTTTGATCTTAATAGGTGGCAAGTTGATTAAAACAGGTAGTGCAAAGTTAGCGGAAGAAATTGAAAAGAATGGATATGAGAAAATTATCAAAAATTAAATGTTCTAGTAAATGTCATGCTGAACTAGTTTCACCGAGTCTGACTCGGTTTCAGCATCTGATTTTAAGATAGCAGATCCTGAAATAAATTCAGGATGACAAGAGTCAAATATGTCAGATCCAACAGCTTCAAATTTAGATTTTGAATATAAATACGGATTTTCAATGCCGAATAATTATTCCTTCAGGTCCAGAAAAGGACTGGACGAAGAAATTGTAAAAAGTATTTCTTTTATGAAGAAGGAACCGGTCTGGATGACAGAATCCAGACTAAAATCATATGGAATTTTCAGGCAAAAGAAAATGCCGGACTGGGGAGCAGATCTTTCAGGAATCAATTTTGATGACATCTATTACTACATTAAACCAACTGATAAGCAGGTTAACTCATGGGATAAACTGCCAAAAGAAATAAAAGAAACTTATGACCGGATCGGAGTGCCGGAGGCTGAGAAAAAATTTCTATCCGGAGTTTCAGCCCAATATGAGTCTGAAGTTGTATATGAAAGTATCAATAAAGAACTGGGAAAAATCGGCGTAATCTTCTGTGATATGGATACGGCACTTAAAAAATATCCCGATATTGTAAGAAAATATTTCGGAACATTAATACCACCGCATGACAACAAATTTGCAGCTTTAAATTCTGCGGTTTGGTCGGGCGGATCATTCGTCTATGTTCCAAAAGGAGCTAAAGTCCCTATGCCGCTGCAGGCTTATTTTAGAATTAATTCGGAAAGATTTGGTCAATTTGAAAGAACACTGATTATAGCAGAAGAGGGAAGTTATGTTCATTATATCGAAGGTTGTACGGCTCCTATATATACTACTAATTCGCTTCATTCGGCTGTTGTTGAAATTTTTGTCCATAAAAATGCCAGAGTCCGCTATACGACTGTTCAGAATTGGAGTAATAATGTCTATAATCTGGTTACCAAAAGAGCAAAAGCCGAGGAAAATGCCGTCATGGAATGGGTTGACTGTAATATAGGGAGTAAAGTAACAATGAAGTATCCCAGTGTTTATTTGATGGGTGAAGGCGCGCGCGGCGAAGTATTATCGATTGCTTTTGCCGGCCGCGGCCAGCATCAGGACGCGGGTGCAAAGATGTTACATTTTGCTCCCAATACTTCTTCACGGATAATTTCCAAATCAGTTTCCAAAGCTGGCGGCAGAACTTCTTACCGCGGTTTAGTCCAAGTCTTTCCTAAGGCAAAAAAATCCTCTGTGTTTGTCAGTTGTGATGCCTTAATCCTGGATGAAAAATCTCGATCAGACACATACCCATATATGAAAATTAAAGAGAACGATGTTACAGTTCAACATGAGGCAACAGTGGAAAAGCTGGGAGAGGAAAAGTTATTTTATCTAACGTCGAAAGGAATATCCAAGTCCGACGCCGAAGGTTTGCTTGTAAACGGATTTATAGAACCCGTCGTTAAAGAAATTCCGCTGGAGTATTCAATAGAACTTAATAGATTAATAAACTTGGAGATGAGCGGGAGTGTGGGATAGCAATATCAAAAATCAAATATCAAATATCAAAACTACATATTAAATATTAAAAATAATTTTACTTTTTACTTTGGTTTTTAATTTATCCATGGTTACGTTTATAAATCTCAATAAAGAAAAAAAAACAAATATACAGATAAATAGTTCAGGAAAATACATCGTATTTTTCCAAAATTTGTCGGGAAAATTCATTTTTGAGCTAAATTCTAGAGGAATAGATCTGGATATTTACGGTTTATTTGTTGGAAAAAACAAGGATCAGTTTAAGTTAGAAACAATACAGCGTCATTTGGCTCCGGATTCCACCTCTAATTTATTAATCAAAGGTGTTTTCTATGATGAGTCCAAATTTATCTATCAAGGGTTGATCCGTCTTGAGAAAAAAGCCCAGAAGTCACACGCCTATCAGAAAAATCAAAATATAATAATGTCTGATAAATGTTTTGTTGATTCGAGACCTTTTTTAGAGATATTAGCCAACGACGTATTTTGCACCCACGGCTCGACGACTGGAAAACTAAACGAAAACCAAATATACTATCTTAAAACCAGAAAGTTGGATCAAAAAACGGCTGAAAATTTATTAATCGACGGATTTATTCAGGAAATTCCCAACAAAATAACTCAACATGGATTTAAAATCATATAAATCGGATTTTCCGATATTCAAAAATCTACCCGGCTTGGTCTATCTTGATTCTACGGCAACTTCACTGAAACCGAATTCCGTGACAGATAAATTGCTGGAATATTACCAAAAATACTCGGCAAATGTATTCAGGGGTGTCTATAAAATTTCGGAAAAAGCAACCGAAGAATATGAGGAGACGCGCAAAATTGTCGCCGAATTCATAAACGCGGAAAGAACAGAAGAGGTGGTGTTTACACGAAGTACAACAGAGTCGTTGAATTTGGTGGCCTACTCAATGGGTAGAAAAATAATAAGCGAAGGTGATGAAATTGTTACATCGGTGATGGAACACCATTCTAACTTTGTAACCTGGCAACAACTTGCTTTAGAGAACGGTGCAGTTTTTAAAGTAATCGACGTGACAAATGACGGATTTTTGAACCAGGCCGCTTTAGACATGGATAAAATAATCACAAAAAGAACAAAAATTTTAGCCTTGACTTATATTTCTAATGTCTTAGGAACAATTAATCCGCTGAAACAAATTATAGAAACCGCGAAAAATATTAATCCGAAATTAATTATAGTAATTGACGCAGCGCAGGCGGCACCGCATATGAAAATTGATGTTCAAGATTTAGGATGTGATTTTCTATCTTTTTCCTCTCATAAATTGCTGGGACCCACCGGAATTGGTATTTTGTGGGGAAGATTTGAACTTCTGGATGAGATGTTTCCTTTTAATTACGGGGGCGAGATGATTCAGGAGGTATATATCGATAAAACAATTTTTAAACAACCGCCACACAAATTCGAAGCCGGTACCCCGCATATTGCAGGTGTTATTGCCCTTAAAGAAGCGATCCGATATTTGCAAAAAATAGGAATGCCTAAAATAAGGGAGCACGAAAAAGCTCTTGTAAAATATATTTTAAAAAAATTTCAGTCTACATTCGGTAAAAAAATCAGAATTCTTGGTCCTAAAGAAGCAGACGACAGGGGAGGAATTGTCAGTTTTACATTTGGTAATTATCACGCACATGACATTGCCCAGATTTTAGACGAAGAAAATATATGCATCCGCGCCGGACACCACTGCGCTATGCCGTTACACCAAAGACTGGGAGTGGCCGCCTCCGCCAGGGCAAGCTTTTATCTCTATAATACATTGGAGGATATTGATAAGTTAGTAAGGGGACTGAAGAAAGTTGAAAATGTATTAAAGTAGTCTAAAAGTCTATAAAGTCAAAAATCATAAAGAGAATCCAAACGGACTAGGACTTTAAAGACTTTAGGGACTTTATAACTTTATGACTTATGAATTCAATTTATCAAGAGATTATCTTAGAGCATTATAAAAATCCCCATAATTTTGGCACAATCAAAGATCCGACAAAGAAAACTTCTGCAGCAAATCCTTTGTGCGGTGATGAGATTGAGATCGCGATTTTATTTAAAAAAAATAAAGTAGAGGAAATTAAATTTAAAGGACGGGGGTGCGCTATTTCACAAGCGTCCGCCTCTATTTTGACCGACTTTGTTTTGGGAAAAGTAAAGGATGATTTGAAAAAGCTCGACAAAGACTTTATGATTAAATTATTGGGTATAGAATTAGGTCCGAATAGAATTAAGTGCGCTTTATTATCGTTGGAGGCGTTGCATAAGTTAATAGTTTAGTACGAATGTACGAATCAATACGAATTTACGAATTCGTATATTCGTAAATATTTGTAAATTAGTAAAATTTTTATGGATAATCAACAACTCAAGGATCCGGTAAATCCATCGGGCCCTGTTACTATTCGCAATTTAAAAGTTCATGTTGACAGGGATCTCTGTATTGGAGCGGCTACCTGTGTTGCCATTGCCCCCAAAACTTTTGTTTTAGATTCTGAAGCAAAAGCTATAATTCTTGCATCTGCAGATCAGGATCAAGACAGTGTGATTATTGATGCTGCCAAAGGTTGTCCGGTTGCCGCTATAATTATTGAAGATCAAAATGGGAATAAAATCTTTCCCGCCTAATAATTTTCGTGTCATCCTGAATTCATTTCAGGATCTGCAATCTAAAAACCAGATGCTGAACCAAGTTCAGCATGACAATACACGAGAATGTCAGCAATATGGAATGTTTTCTTTAAGTTGTTACGATTAATTTTATGGAATTATTTAAAGCCTATATAGAGTCGGAAACACAACTAAGTTGGGGAAATGGAATTTACAATTTAGGTCGTTTGGCACTTGCTGGTCTATCAATTTATCATCTTAATCAAGGAGAAAATAATTTAGCTTTAGGTGAATTAACTATTATAGGAATTAGTGTGTTTGCCAGAATGGGTGTTTTTGCTTACGAATATTATTTTATTAATAAAAAAAACTTAAAAAAATAACAATGAAATTTACCTGGAAAATCGGCGGAGAGGCTGGGTTTGGGATACTTACGTCAGGGTTGGTTTTTTCGAAGATTGCGAACCGTCTGGGTTATTTCACTTTTGATTATATCGAGTATCCTTCACTGATTCGTGGCGGACATAATGCTCTTGAAGTTGTAGTATCCGATGAGCCGATTGGAGCTTTAAAAAAAGATATTGATTTTTTGGTTTGTTTAAATGAGGATACTTATAAACACCATAAGCACAGGTTGGCTCCACAGGCACATGTTTTGTTTGATCCCGACGAATTTTCACCTCAAGAAAATAATATTTTAAAAATCTCCGTTCCTTTCAAAAAAATTCTTTCCGACTTAAAAGGTCAACCGGTTATGAAAAATACCATTGCAATGGGGGCGAGTCTTGCCGTATTAGGTTCAGATCTTGAAATACTAAATAAAATCATGGAAGATCAGTTTTTAAGAAAAGGCCAGGAAATAGTTGATTTTAACAAGAAATTTGCCTCACTGGGTTTTGATCAAGTTAAGCGGAATTTTTCCCAACACATAAAAACTTATTTGCAGAAGAAGGAGTCCGAACAAAAATTAGTAATTTCAGGCAATGATGCGTTTTGTTTGGGAGCTGCTATTGCTGACTGCAGGCTGTATTGTGCTTATCCGATGACACCTTCTTCAACCGTCCTGACTACGATGGCCTCGTGGCAAGTAAAGACCGGTATGGTTGTCAGGCATGCGGAGGATGAGATTTCTGTCATAAATACCGCTTTGGGATCGTCGTTTGCCGGAGTTAGATCGGCAGTCGGAACATCCGGTGGAGGATTTGCCCTGATGGTTGAGTCAGTATCTTTTGCCGGAATCGCAGAGATACCTATTGTCATTTTTCTTGCCCAACGCGCAGGACCTGCAACCGGAATGCCAACCTGGACAGAGCAAGGAGATCTTTTATTTGCAGTTCATGCCGGGCACGGGGAGTTCCCCAAAATGGTATTTGCGCCCGGAGATATTGAAGAAATGTTAGAGTTGACGGCTAAAGCCTTTAATCTGGCTGACGTTTATCAGACTCCGGTGATTATTATGTCTGACATGTTTCTTTCCGAATCGCACAAATCGATTTCAAAAAAATTCATTGAAGAGTTGATAGAAACTTATAAAGTCAATCGAGGAAAAACAATTTTCACAACGATCAACAAATATCTACGTTATAAATTAACAGATGATGGAATTTCACCTCGATTAATTCCCGGCGCAAAAGGTCATTTTTATCAGGCGAACTCTTATGAACATATTGAGGACGGTCATACGACTGAAGATGCTCAAGCAAGAAAGCAGCAAGTAGAAAAAAGAAATAAAAAATGGGATACTTACCTTACCAATGATTTTCGACCGCCAAAAATATTCGGCAATATAGAAACCGCCGAAATAATATTTGTATCGTGGGGTTCAAACAAAGGACCAATTCTGGAAGCTCAAAAAATATTGCAGCAAAACGGGAAAGAGACAGCCTTGATGCATTTTACACACGTATTTCCAATGAAGAGAGAAATCATAGTTTCTCTATTTAGGGATAATACCAAACGTTATGTTTTGATAGAAAATAATTCGCATGCCCAGTTTGGGAAATTATTATTAATGGAAACAGGAATTGAGTTAAAAGAAAAAATGTTGAAATATGATGGAAGACCGTTTCTACCGGAAGAGATTGTTTATAACTTAAAAAGTTAAATTTAAAAAGTAAAAACGACATTTAAAATTTAAAAATTTTTAACTTTGAATTTTAATTTTTCCCTTTTTCATTTTTATTTTTTAATTTAATCATATGACTAGTATTCAGGATTTTAGCGGATATACTCCAACATGGTGTCCGGGTTGCGGAGATTGGGGAATTGGCATTGCGATAAAAACTGCGATGGTCCAGTCGGGTTTGGACCCGTCATCGGTTATGGTGATTTTTGGCATCGGTTGTTCTGGAAATATGAACGATTTTTTAAATGCTTATGCTATCCATGCTTTACACGGCAGAGCTCTGCCAAATGCGATTGGAGCAAAACTCGCCAATCACAATATGCCGGTGGTTGCGATTGTTGGTGATGGTGACTGCTACGGAGAAGGAGGAAATCATTTTGTGCACGCCTGCCGCGGTAACCATGATATCACCGTAATTGTTCATGATAACGGAGTATATGGTTTGACAACCGGACAAGTGGCGCCAACCGCCCAAAAAGGATTTAAATCAAAATCAACGCCTTCTGGAATCATAGAAACACCGATCAATCCTTTAACATTGGCGCTGACACAGGGGGCCACTTTTGTAGCCCAGACTTTTGCGGGCAATGTGAACAATGTGATTGAGTTGATAAAAGAAGGGATGAAGCATAAAGGCTTTTCTTTGGTTAATGTGCTTCAACCCTGTGTTACTTTTAACAAAATAAATACTTATCAATACTATATGCAACATAGTTATAGACTTCCTGAAGAGCATAAAAAAGAAAATCTGGAGGAAGCTTTGGTAAAAGGGATCGAGATGACTACAATTGAAAAATTTCCACTAGGAATCCTTTATCAAGTACAAAGACCGACTTTTACCGATCAATTATCACAGTTACAACAGACAACTTTGTTAGAGAGAGAGAGATTTCAATCATTTGAAAATTTATATGCGGATTTTGCCTAAAATAGGTATTGACAATTAGCAATTAGGATGTTAAACTGCTAAATAAGATGACGATTTTAGCTAGACCTTCAGATCAATCAGTTTATCCAGTTGTAGCGGTACGAGACGCTATAGTCTTTCCGGGAACAGAAAATGTTTTGGTATTTGGTAGGCCAAAAAGTCTGGCTGGAATTGAGGAGGGTATTAAAAAGGGGAATAAAGTAATCCTTGCAATGCAAAAAAATTCTTCGCTCGACGATCCTAAAAAAGAAGATCTTTACAGCGTGGGAGTGTTGGCAACTATAGAAAAAACAGTAGCCGGCGAAAAAGGTGAGATGAATGCTTTAGTTAAAGGTCGTGAAAAGGTAAAGATTATTGAGTACGTAAGAGAATCCCCGTTTTTAGAAGCAAGATCCGAAACGTTAGTAGATAAGGTTGGAGAAGATGAAGAAATTTCGGCAATGGCAAAGTATTTAGTTTCACAGATTAAGAAAGCAATTAATTACGGAAAAACCGTTGATCTGGTTTTTTTAATGAATATTTTAAATATCTCTAATCCGCAAGATTTTTCTTACCAGATCGCGGTTGTTTTAGATGTCAAAACCGAAGAAAGGCAGAATCTACTTGAAGAGACAGATCTTAAATCAAGACTTAAAAAAGAAGTTGATTATATTAATCGAGAAATAAAAATATTGGAAATCGAAAAAAATATTTCTTCAAAAACACAGCAAAAATTCGAGCAAGGTATGAGAGAGAGTTTTCTTAGAGAGAAGATGAAAACAATTGAAGAAGAGTTGGGTGGAAAAAGCGAGGACAGGGACATTATGGAATATAGAGAAAAGATAAGAAAAGCCAAGATGCCAAAAAACGTTGAGGATAAGACATTAAAAGAACTTAAACGACTCTCCCAAATGTCTCAGTTTAATCCCGAAGCCTCTTATATCCGAACCTATCTTGATTGGTTAGTCGAGTTACCTTGGTCGATCGCTTCCTCAAACAATGTAGACATTAAAATAGCCGAAAAAATTTTGAACGAAGACCATTTCGGATTAAAAAAAATAAAAGAGAGAATTTTAGAATATCTGGCAGTTATGGAGTTAAGAAAAAGAAGGGAAGAGAAGGACAAAACTGTGAACAAGGAACACCAGCCAACTATTCTTTGTTTTGTTGGTCCGCCGGGAGTGGGAAAGACGTCGCTTGGTAAGTCGATTGCCCGTGCGCTGGGAAGAAAATTTATCAAAATTTCTCTCGGGGGAATTCGCGATGAAGCTGAAATTCGAGGCCATCGCAGAACCTATGTGGGAGCTCTTCCTGGGCGAATTGTCCAAGGGATAAAACAAGCCGGGACAAAAAATCCCGTATTTATGCTTGATGAGATTGATAAAATCGGCAGAGACTATCGTGGAGACCCTTCGGCAGCGCTTCTCGAAGCTTTAGATCCGGAACAAAATCACTCATTTTCCGATCACTATCTAGAGGTTTCATTTGATCTTTCCGATGTTTTTTTCCTGACTACAGCCAATATTTTGGATACGATTCCCGATGCCCTGCTTGACAGATTGGAAGTAATACATTTCCCAGGATACACGGAGGACGAAAAATTTAATATCGCAAAAGACTATCTGATCAAAAAACAACTCGAAGCACACAGTTTGTCTCAAGAAGAGGTAAAGATTACCGATAATGCTTTGCGGACAATGATTCGTCGATATACTCGCGAAGCGGGAGTAAGAGAACTGGAAAGGCAGATTGCGGCAATATTCCGCAAAGTAGGCCGCGAAATAATAGAAAAAAAATTTGCAACGAAAATTGTCGGGATTAGCGATGTTGCGAAATACCTCGGACCTTTTAAATATTCTTCACAGATGATTGAAGAAAAAGATACGGTTGGGATCTCGACGGGATTAGCCTGGACTCAGGCTGGCGGAGACGTTCTTTTTATCGAGATTGCCGTCATGCCGGGAAAAGGCGGATTAACATTAACGGGACACCTTGGCGAGGTGATGAAAGAATCTTGCCAGGCGGCTCTATCTTATATCAGATCCAGATGGGATTTATTTGGCTTAACAAAAGATTTTTTTAATAAAATTGACATTCATGTTCATGTTCCTGAAGGCGCCGTACCTAAGGACGGACCGTCGGCTGGAATCGCCATTACGACCGCTATGGTTTCGGCACTCACCAAAATTCCCGTAAGAAGAGATGTAGCGATGACTGGCGAGATTACTTTAAGGGGTAGGGCTCTTGAGATTGGAGGAGTTAAGGAAAAAGTAATTGCGGCCCACAGAGCCAGCATAAAGACAGTGATTTTACCCAAAGACAATAAAAAAGATTTGATTGATATTCCCTCATACGTTCTTAAAGATCTGGATTTTAAATTTGTGGATCATATGGACGAGGTCTTGAGGGTAGCTTTGGTTTTACCTAAAAATCATCTGGGATTTCCTATTTTAAGCAAAAGAAACTACACGCAACTGCAAAAACCTAACTAAAAGTCATATTCGTAAGTCATCCTGAACTTGGTTCAGGATCTGCTATCTAAAAATCAGATGCTGAAACCGAGTCAGACACGGTGAAACTAGTTCAGCATGGCTATTTTATCTCATAAATTTTAAATAAACACTTCGAAAATTAAACAGAAAATTATAAAGTCGATAAGCAAACGGATTTATTATTAAATCATAGCTTCCGATAAATTTGACAAACTTACCGCCGAATCCTTCTTTAAACCTGGTAAAGCCGGCCCAAGAGTCGGAGAGATTGTATTTTGGCGGTAAAGAACCCCACATATCAAGTTTTTTAGCTCCAAGCTTTTTACCAAGCCTTATTGTTTCCCACATTAGCAAATTTGATGCCATTAAATTTCTCTGCTGCTCCGAAGTTCCGCCGTAAACATAGTACAGAGCATCCTTAAAATAAAAAAGTTCATATGCTGCAAGAGGGATATCCTTATAATAAGCGATAAGGATATGAGAAATTCCATTTTTGAGATTTTCCCAGACGGTTTTATGATACGGGTAATTGTGGCCAAAATATTTTTGTCTCTTGCAAGTTTCAAAGTATAGCTTTGCAAAAATTTGAAATCCCTCATTCGTTGACATTTCTTTAACTATAACGCCTCTTTTTTCTGCAAGACGGATGTTATAGCGGGTTTTATGATGCATTTTTTTTAATAATTCATCCTCTGATGGAGTTAAGTCTAAAATTTGAGTCCAGTCTGGAAATAAAGGATGAGGTGATTTTACCAAATTGCTCCATTGCTTCATTTTCCCATTGCTTGGAACGAAAGGTTCTAATTTGACGAAGATGATATTATTTTTTTTGCCGTAATCCCGCAAAAAAATTAACATTTCTTTTGAAGGTATAATTGAACGGGGTAGATAACCTATTTTAAATTTGATATAAGGTATATTATGAAAGGTTAATTGAAAGCAATTTTTGCCTTCGATCAGTCTCAAGACTTCAATACCCATTTTTTTTCTTGCCTCACCCCATTCCCAGGACTGTAACGGATGATTGGCAAGCTCATTGAAATTATTTTTTTCTGCAGGAGAATTAATTATTTTGATCATTTTGCTGTAAGAATTTTTAAGGTGTCTGCCGCGCATTTTTGCCAGGAAAAGAATTTTATCCTTTCTTTTCCTTTTTTGATAAGTTCAGATCTCAGTTTTCTATTATTGGAGAGTTCGGACAATTTTTCCGCTAATTCCCCGGGATTTTTAGGATCAAAATATAGACAAGCATCACCACCTATTTCAGGCAAGCTTGAGGTAAAGGAAGAAATGACAGGACAATCAAAGCTCATAGCTTCGAGTATCGGAATTCCAAATCCCTCATAAAGAGAAGGCAAAACGAAACAAAAGGCATTCTGGTATAAAGTTGACAGAACTTCTTCCGATACATATCCCTTAAACAAAACAACTTTACTGAGGTTTAATTCTTCCACCTTTTTGAAAATATGATCAAATAACCAGCCTTTTTTACCAACTATGATTAATTTAAACTCCGGATTATTTTTTTTGAATAGAGAAAAAGCTTCTATTAGGGTATTAATGTTTTTTCTTGGTTGTAATGTTCCGACGTACAAAATATATTTATTTAACGGACTTTTGGTTTTTGACTTTTCACTTTTGGCTTTTCTTTCGTATCCGTTATATATAACTTCAATTTTTTCTTCGGAAATTTGATAAAATTTTACGACATCTTTCTTAGTAGTTTTTGAAACAGCAATTATTTTTTTGGCTTTTTCAACAGAGTATTTTGTCCAGTTCTTAAGCTGAAAGAGGTCCTTTTTTAAAAATTCATCAGGGTGATAAAAATAAGAGAGGTCGTGGACCGTGACAACAGATGGAATCGGGCAAAATCTAGGAATGTAGTGTGCCGGAGAAAAAAAAACTTTAATATCTTGACCTAGAGCCTTTCTCTTATAGAGTTCTAGGGGTAAAAACGTTTGCGACCAAAGTATATTACCTCGGATTAAGTCATATTTATAAAACTCATTTTCTACCGGAAGATCAATGCCGGGTTTGTTTTTGAGAAAGACAATAAATTGTTGATCGGCGGTTGCTTTTTTCTGAAAGTATTCTAGCAGTTTTAAGGTGTAAACAGATACTCCTACTTTTTCTAAGACGTTTGCTTCGTTGCCGTCAACTCCGATGATCATAAAGTGTATGGATCAACTTATTGAAATACGTTTTCCATATATATATTTTACTTCTTTCTTGGCCTTTTTTACTCAGTACTTTTCTCAGTCGTATATTAGATTTCATTACCTTTATACAATGAGATATTTCATCAACCTTTAAGGGATTAAATAAGAAAGCAGCATCGTGACCTATTTCTTTCAGGGAAGAATTATTTGACGTTGCTACCGGAGTAGCGAAATTCATAGCCTCAACTACCGGATATCCAAATCCTTCCCAGAGGGATGGATAAATAAAAAACAAACATGAAGAATAAAGAGAAAAGAGCTCAATATCGCTTACCAAACCCAGATACTTGATATTTGATAATTGATAATTGATACTTTCAGCCTCCCAGCCTTTTGGACCCACAATTACTAAGTCCAATTTTTTGTCTTCCAATTTAGAAAAAGCAGAAATTAATCTATCTATATTTTTTCTTGGTTCCTGTTTACCTACTGTTAGAATAAAAGGATGATTCAGATGATATTTTTTTATCGTTATATTAATTTGTTCTATAGTTGGTTTTTTAACTTCTACACCAGGATAATTTACGATTATTTTTTTTGAACCAATTTTAAGTAAATCTGCCAAGTCATATTTTGTTGCGTTAGAATCAGTAAATACTATCCTGGACTCCTGTTTTATTAAGTTTAATCTTTTTTTTTGCGTCTGTAAAATTTTAGGAGCAACTGTTTCAGGATAGCGCAGGAATACAAGGTCATGTACAATAGCAGCTTTTTTTATATTCAATGGCGGTTCGCTCCAATCAGAGGTGATGAACCAATCCAAGTTAGCGGTAAGGATATGAGGTATAGGGGTTAGGTTTAAAAGATTATGCAAATCGTTGAATAAAAAGGATAGAAAAGTGGGGGGGAGTTTCCATTTAATAAGCTTATGACCTTTATACTCAATTTTATTTTTAATTTCGGGATCAAGATTCTTACGTAAAGATGAAAAAAAGAAAGTCCAACTGTTTTTTTTATCAAAATCGAGGATTGCGTTTGTCAATCCCTTGGTAAAGCGAGCTATACCTGTTCCTTCATAAACAATCTGGGACAAGTCAATTCCTAGGTTCATGCTTTTTTATTCCTTCGTAAACAATTTCTAACTTCTGCGAGATCTTTTTCCAGTTATAAATTTCATTTACTAATTTGTGAGCATTGGTTCTTAATTTTTCATAGAGTTGACGATTAGCTAATAGATTTTTAACCTTCAAAGTAAAAGCCTCTGGAGTATCGGCTATTAATACATTGTAGCTGTCTTTTGCAAGCAGACCTGCGACACCCGTATTAGTTGAAACCACAGGTAAACCTGTTGCCATAGCAGCTAGAATTTTTAGTCTGGTCCCTCCAGGACCAAAAATAGGAGCAATAAAGATGGTAGCTTTTTCGTAAATTTTTTTTACCAGACTAATATCATCTGTATCGATGTCAACAATATCTATATTTTTACCCTCTTTGAGTTTTAATTTCTCTTTAGCTCTTTGTCCGGCAATTACGAGCTTGATATTTGGAATAGCTTTTATCAAATTTGGCAAAATCAATCTGTATAAATAAGACGCAGCTTCGGTGTTTTGCAGCCAGGCAAAATTGCCAACGAACAGAGCGATTGGTTGACTTAAATCCTTTTTTGTCAGCTTAAATGAAATAAGTTCGTCTCCTGCACCATTTGGTATTACAACAGGATGTATTTGATGTTCCACATTATTTATAAGTTTTCTATCTGTTTCAGATACCGTTCCAACAAGGAATGCCCGCTTCCAATAATAGCGTTCGGAATGTTTTAATTTTAGAATGTCAAAGTAAAAAAACGGTCTTAAGTAAAAAGGTAACGATTTAACAAAGTGCTGATAGACTTCGTATTCGATTGTTTGCTCAAGCAGGAACACGGGTATTTTGGTATCGGGAATATGAGGCATAATATAAAATGTCTCGGCGTGGATAACGTCGTAATATTCGTTCTTTAATAGTTTCTCAACCGTTAATTTTGCTTCGTCTGAGAAGTTTCTGACAATTAAAAATGGAAGAAGCGATAAAATCGACTTTAAGATATTTTTTATCTGCCAGGGTTTTTCTGCTCGCTTGCAGAGATAAATTTTTTTACAGTAAGACTCTAAGTATTTTGCATATGTTTTTTCTTTTTCGTTTTTATAAAGAGCAATAAGAGTGATTTCATTATTTACACTTAAATATTTCAGGAGATTTAGCGTTCTTATCTGACCGCCTGAGGCAGGCGGATAAGGCAGGTAAGGTGTTAACATGAGGATTTTCATAGTTCGATTTCACTCACTATGATCCTGAGTTTATCGAATGGATCATAGGGCAAATATTGTGAATTGATCGTTCTCAAATACAGCTTTATAAATTTTTTTTACCTTAAATTCGGAAATAAGATTTTTGTTTGCCGTAACAAAGTATTTATAGCCCTTTTCCTTAAGATAATCTAAGTTTCCAGAATAGGCTGGCCAGCCTCTTCTATCAGCTAAATATAACAGAGTAGTATCACCTAATCGATCGGTTACAATTTTATCGTCCGGATTTGTAATTGTTTTTATTATTTTAGCGATTACAACCAAATCGTTTGGAACGCTATAAAATCCCTTAATAGTGAAATAAGAGAAGAAAAAAGAGGCAACGAAGATTATAAAAATAGCGGCAATCGTTAAAAAAGGTGAATGTAAATTTTTTCTTTGCCCCCATAAAAAATCCACTCCCAACCCGATAAAAATTGCAATGGTCGGCAAAATAATTGTTTGATAATATTCATGTTGTACATTGCCTCCTTCAAAAATAAATAAGTAAAGAAGGATTCCGATTAAAAAGCTATGAAAAAAATATTTCGAGCTTTTTCGTAGAACTCCTAATAGAAAAAAGACTGACATATATCCTCCAAAGATCATGTGATTTAATCTTTCAAAAAATATCCAACGGAAAAATGCCGGACGAAGAAAAATTGTCTTGAGGCCCTCAAAAGTATTAACACTGGTTAACAGCCAGTCGCTGGCGGGGATTCCTTCGGGGAAATTTTTGATATAAAGACGCCAGGCGATTAGAGGGATAAAACCTAATATAAAAAATAGGTATTGATCGATTTTTCTCAATGAATTTAGGCCGTATTTTTTGAAAAATAAATAGATCAGAACAATCGAATAAAAAATAATAGTCGGTTTTACCAACAGACCTAAAGCAAAAAAAATAGATGAAAGAACCAAGTAAATAATTTCTTTTAGTCGGGTGAGGTCTTTTGTCAAATATAAATACAAAAAAAGAATAGAGATAAATGTCAATCCGGTTGCCGTGGTTTCAGGAAGTATTACGCGTGAGAAAAAAACAAAAAAAGGAAATACCGCATAAACAAAACTACCCATGATTGCAGATAAGCGGCCGGATTCTTTGAGAAGCAAATAATAAATTATTCCAATAATAATTAATGAGAAAAAAACACTGGTTAAGCGGCCATGGATGTCCAAAGAAAAATAAGGGAGAAGTGTGTAGGTAGAAGCAAAAATACTATTATAAAGAGGAAATTCGACCATGCGATTACCCTGCGGATTTTCAATTCCTGCTTCGCGGCCAGAAAGATCGTCATAATGCGGATGAAAAAGATCTATGCCGTCCCTGACATAATTTCTCGCAACCGCTGCGGTATCAGCCTGGCGCCATGAGTGAAGATCCGCCAAAGGAGCATTAATCTTGTAAAGCCGAAAAATCAAAGCGATAAGAAAAATAGTTAGAAGAAAAAAATAATCGTAAAGTAGAAAATTTTGTTTTTTCATTTTGCACCTCTGAGCGATCCAACAATAATTCCAGAAACGGTCCAAAAAGTATAGGCTACCTTGGAAGCTTCAAAAACGTCAATATAAACGGCATTCAATAAAAGACCAAATAAGCCAAATATAAATCCAAAATAAATATATTTTTCAGATAGAGTAAAAGTATTTATCTTTTGCCTGATTAGTTTTACTATTGAAAACAACAAAAAAAGAAAGATTGAAGTACCAATGAGTCCTACTTCTCCCAGCCATCTGAAATAATCTCCGTCGGTCGCTTCGGTTATACTTGATGGGCCGGAACCGAGTATGGGATTTTTTAGGAAAGCTTTAATAGCTCGTGGCCACTCGACCTGAATCCGTGTGGCAAAAGAGATATCCGAGACAACTGTACTAACCGGTTTGAGACCGGCGGAAATCGTTGCTGCCATTTGAGCTTCTTCGCTGGCTGTTAAAGTATTACCCGATTTTTTTGCTTCATCTCTCAGATCTTCAATGATTTTTTCAGTTAGTAACTTTCTTGTCTGCTCGGTTGTCTTTTCGGTTGCCTTATCGATTTCCATGTATAAAGTACCGGCTGGTAGCTCTTTCGTGGTCATTTTTTGCGGAATAACCACTTGGCCGGTTTGTTCATTAACATAAATTTGCTTGACACGCAAAGCTTGAGCCCAACGGGAAGATAAATTATTTGTAGTAAAACTTAAGCCGATCGATAGAGTAATCACAAATAAAAGCATTTTAAACTTCCTGAGATAGATAAGAAATGAACAAATGGAAAGCAAATAAGCCAGGGATGAACTTCGGGAAGCAGTTAATGTTAAAGTAAATAAGGCAAGGACAAAAATTAGGAAATAAGCAATTTTTCTTTTCCATAAATAAATTCCCAGTGAAATAGGCAAAAAGAATACAAGGTAGGCTGCCAAGTCATAGTGGCCGGCAAAAGTAGAGGAGACCCTGGCTTCAGGAGTCAGATAAAGAATATGTCCTTTGGCAAATTCCGGATTCATCGTCTGAACAGCCGGTAAACCAAAAAATTTCTGGCCGATACCGTAAAGGCAAACAGTAATCAGCGCGGTCATTATAGAAATAACGTAGAATAGAAAATCTTTTTTAGATTTGATGGTTGAAGTAATGATAAAAAAGATAACCGAATACTCAATCCGCCTTAAAGAGTGAAGAAAGCCAAGATGTTTATATATTACAGTCTTTTGTATGTAGGCACCCCAAAGAAAAGAAAGCATTGTAGCAAGCCAAAACAAGAGAATTAAAGTCAAAAATTGCTTGTTAAGGCTGACTTTTTTCCGCAAGAGCTGAATTACAAAGATTAGGGTCATCAGAGCAACATAGATATCTTCGAGTCGGATTGAGATATAAGTGTAGTCAATAAATTTAAGCGGAAATTTAGGATATAGAGGAATTAAAAAAATAAATCCTACGGTTAGTATTTTAACCAGATTGTTATCCAACCAGCTTAACCATTTGATAAGCTTTGCCATAAGTTTCTTTCAGATATTCATCATTAATAATTTGTCCTATTGCCAAGCCGATTAATGCCTTTAATTTTAACATAATCTTTAAAATGAACTGTTTCGTTTTTGAATGGTGTTTTTCATAGAAAAACATGAGACCGTTAAAAACCTGCAATATCGGATAAGTTTTTTTACCTTTACTTGATGCAGAACCGAGATGAATAAACCGGGCCTCTGGATAAAAATAGACGCTCATCCCCTTTTTTTTGGCTCGGTATAACAGATCAACTTCATCCATATACATAAAAACTCTTTCATCAAACCCGGAAATTCTATTAAAATACTCCTTTTTTGCTATTATACATGCACCTGATACCCAATCGGTTTCTTTTATCGTATTCGGAGAGTTGCGAGTTAGACCCCAATAGTCACCACGTAAAAATAAAGCGGCAAATACTACAGAAAGAGAGTAAAATGGAGCAGAAGAAGGTTGTGGAGTCATATCTTTGTTCAAAAGTTTTCCACCTAAAAAATTGATCGTATTTTCATTCTGCTTATAAAAGTTATACAATTTCTCAATTGCATCTTCTAATACCACAATATCTGAGTTAAGAAAAAAAATATATTCAGATTTTGCTACACGGACTCCCTGATTATTAGCTCTACCAAATCCACTATTTTCCCGGTTTGAAATTAATTGAAGTTCAAAATTTTTAGGTTTGTAACTTTGCAGCATATTTACGGATCCATCTTTTGAATCGTTATCTATAACAATTACTTCGACTTTAAACTTAGTTTTTGTTAGAGATTTATCAATAGAATTAAGGCAGTCTTTAGTAATTTGTAAAGTGTTGTAGGAAATTATAATGATAGAGAGATCCGGTTTAGACATTTGCTATAATTATAGTATTGTCAGCGTAGCTCAGTGGTAGAGCACACGTTTCATAAGCGTGTCGTCACAGGTTCGAATCCTGTCGCTGACACCCAAAGTTTTTATATCGTAAGTTTTGATCTTTTTAACTGTTTCTTCCACTATTTTTGAAATCATAAAAAGTAGTTTAACCCAGCATTAATTTAGAATGGTAAAGTTTTCTTTTAAACGGGTCAATCATCAAGCCAAAATTCTCAAGCGTGGTTACTCCTAGCAAAGCAGCGTCACCTTTTTGACCCAAGACTACCGTTGCAGCCGCTTCTTTATTTTCAAATCTGATTAAGGCGCTACCGATCTGTCTTTTGATAGTTTTTCCATCGGCGAGCGAAAATTCTTGAGTCCAGGCTGGTTTAATCCCAAGTTTTTTTACTATTCCATAAGGCAAAACAGTATAATGAGCGCCAGAGTCTACCAGAAATTTCTCTTCAACGCTTTTTTCTGTATTTAGAGGATTCTTAATGATCAGTTTAACATCAGTCATTCCCATGTCTAAATGATAACATAATAATCCACCTTTTATATGTTCAGTTAAAAAATGGCGAAAAGATATCGAAAAAGCCGCAAAGAAAATAAAAAATATCCAATTATTGAAAATTAATTTTCTGGAATTTTTATACCTTTTCTTTTTGCTGTTTCAGTAGCTTTTTTATATCCTGCATCAGCGTGTCTTGCAATACCAATCCCAGGGTCAACTGTCAAAACCCTTTGAAGACGAACATCGCGTTCTTTTGTGCCGTCGGCAACAATAACCATTCCTGCGTGTAATGAATTACCGATACCTACGCCTCCTCCATTATGAAAGCTAACCCAACTTGCGCCTGCTGCAGTATTTAAGGCAAAATTGAGCAATGGCCAATCGGCAATCGCATCACTACCATCCTTCATTCCTTCTGTTTCTCGGTTTGGCGAGGCGACACTGCCGCAATCCAAATGATCGCGACCGATGACAATTGGCGCTTTTAATTTGCCTTTTTTAACTAAGTTATTTATAACCAATCCAAATTTAGCCCTATCTCTATAACCTAACCAACAAATTCGAGTAGGCAATCCGATCACAGGAACTTTTTCTCGAGCCATAGTAATCCATCTTCGTAATGATTTATCATTGGGAAATGTTTTGAAAAGTGCGTTGTCAATAACTCTCAAATCTTCTTTGTCTCCAGATAGTGCAGCCCAACGAAAAGGTCCTTTACCCTGACAAAATAAGGGCCTTATATAAGCAGGAACAAAGCCAGGATATTTAAAACTTCCGTCTTTTTTTCTAATTTTTACACCGGCTAATTCTGCTTGACCTCTGATATTATTTCCGTAATCTACTGCGATTGCCCCCCTTTTTTGCATTTCCAGAATGGCTTCTACTTGTTTGGCAATGGATTTTAGCGATAGTTTTCTATATTCTTGAGGATTTTCTTCTCTGAGTTTATCTATTTTTTCGATTTCTCCTGCCGGAATATAACTTAAAAGATCATGAGCGGAAGTCTGGTCAGTCACGATGTCAGGAATAATATCTCTCCTTACTAATTCCGGCTCAATTTCGGCTGCATTACCAACTAAACCAATGGATAACGGAGTTTTATCTTTTTTAGCTTTATTTATCCACTCTAAAGCTTCATCCAAACTGTCAGTAATTATATTGCAGTAACCTTCATTGACTTTTTGTTGAATTCTTTCTCTTCTGACCTCGATGTCTAAAATTATAGCTTCATTCATAGTTGCCGCCATTGGTTGTGCTCCACTCATTGCACCCATACCTGCAGTTAAAATAAACTTGCCTCTTAAAGTGTCGGTTTTAAAATCATTTTTACCTATAGCTGCTAATGTTTCATAAGTTCCCTGAAGAATTCCTTGGGTGCCAATATATATCCAACTACCAGCTGTCATTTGACCATACATTGTTAAGCCCATCTGATCATATTTATCAAAATTCTCTTGAGTCGACCATTTTGGAACTATATTTGAGTTCGCTAAAATTACTCGAGGAGATTCTTCATAAGTTTTTGCAATATAAACAGGTTTTCCAGATTGAATGCAAAGAGTTTCGTCTTTTTTTAAATTTTTTAAAGCTTTAATAATACGGTTATATTCCCGCCAGTTACGTGCTGCTCGGCCTGTTCCTCCGTATACGATTAGCTCATCTGGTTTTAAGGCAACACCCGGAGTGATGTTATTCATCAGCATTCGCATTGCGGCTTCTGTATCCCAGGTTTTGCAACTTATTCTAGACCCAATAGGAGATTTTATTGGTTCTTTTGGTTTTTCATTAAAAAACATTGGTCTTGACATAATTTTTATTAACAATTAATAAAACTTATAATTTTGTCGACAGTTTCATTTACAGCCGGTTCTGTATTAAACATATGACCGCAGGGAAATTTGATTGAATAAATTTCATTTTTTAAATTATTCATATCAGCTAATTTTTTCCACTCATTTACTTGATATGGAACAGTTTTATCATCGCGCGACTGCAGGAATAATAATTCGGCTTGTTTGTTGGATAGTTTAAAAGTATTTCGAATAACCGACTCTTCATTTATTAATTCATCTACATATTTTTGACATAAACAGTAGAAAAGCGAATTTTTATTTTTAAAAGTTTTATCGGCTCTAATATATGGTTTTGATAAACCAAAAGCATAGTAATTTTTATTGTTTTTAACTAATTTAGGATAAGAACCTGGTTTTTTGATAATTTGATCATATAGTTCTTTTGTTTTTAACCGGCCGGCTATGATAATAAATTTTTCAAAATTCAGATTTACTAAACCACCAACTAAAGTTCCACCCGCACTTCTGCCGATTAAGATTTTTTTCAAGTTTTTAAAATTATTAATTATATTCTTTAGTTCGTTAATAGCGTCAATAGCGTTAGATTTCATGGTTTCAACAGTTCTCTGTTCGATAAATCCTTTATTGGTTGTTCCTGGGAAGGCAACCACAGCAACGGAAAGACTATTTTCAATCGATTTTGCAACTAAAGCTCGGAGAAGTGGATTGTCATTATTAGCAAAAGGTTGGTCGCTCATCCCTGGCAACCAAACGATTATTCTCTTAGGATTTAAAGTTTGATATAAATTAATAGTTAACTCTTGAACAATCGCTTTATTTAAATCTTCATTCCAAACTTTTGATAAAAAAGAAATTTGAATGAGTTTTATAATAAATTAGATTGATTTTTAATAAAGTAACCTTCTGTGGCATTTAGCAAAACCTCATCATTATCTTTCAAAATACTTGTGGCAATTTGAGTCGCAGTTAAGCAAGGGATGTTATTTTCTCTGGCAATAATTGCAGCATGGCATAAAATTCCGCCTTCATCTGTAATAATTCCAGAAACTTTATCTATAACTTTAGAAATCTCAGGTTGTGTCATAAAGGTTACGGCAATATCACCAGATTTAATTTTTTGGTAATCATTTGCTTTAAAGATGAGTCTTGCTTTGGCTTTGACTTTTCCGACTGAAGCGCAGTTACCCAAAACTTTTTTACTTTTACTAATTCTATCCTTTGGTAAATCTGAAGCATATTTTTTAATTTTTTTGACTAAAACATCAACCTTTCCATCTATAAAAATATAGATACAACTTTTTAACCTTTTTTCGCATAATTTTTTAGTAGTTTGCCGATCGAGTCGATTATTCAACAAATCAATTATTTCTTGAGGCAACAAGAAAAGAACTTCGTTTAAATTTAAGTTATTTCTTTTGCCGATTCCTTCAAATAAAGGCAACCATAATTTATAGAGTTTTTCTGAAGTTAGAATACGACGATACTCATTTAGTTTTGAAAATTTATCTTGCAAAGTATTAATTTGAACTTTATTCTCTGGATTCTCTAATTCAGTTAGCGCAAGAGAGACTAACCTGGGCGCTATTAAAGAAAGTGCCAGACTTTTACTTTTTTCTCTCATCTCGCTATACAAATCAACTAATTCAAAATTACTTGTGGTTTGATATTTAATACGACTTAATTTTGGTAACCAACTTTCAACTTTTTTACAATCGTTAATACATTTTATATATAGCTGATTCAATTTATTCTTTACAAAAAGGTTTTTAAAGTAATTTTTAAATAGTGATTTCTCAGCCTGACTGATATATATTTTTGCGAATCCGTTGGTATAATAATTTATTCGTTTAAGTAATGGTTTTTTAAAGGTTTTTTTGGTAAATTTAATCCAACCCTCGTGCATAAATTGTTCGGTAGCAAAATTGACTTCACGTTTTATATAAAATTGCCAATCGATTTGTTTGAATTTATCCAGGATTTTCATATCATTTAGGTATTATTGCGATTGCCTCGACCTCAATTAATAGTCCTTCTTTAAATAATTTTGGGACTTCAAAAAGTGAACTCGCAGGTAAGGAGTTTTTTAAATATTTATTTCTGATTCTAGAAAATTTCGGATAAAGTTTAATATCGGTTATGAAGTTTGTCACCTTGACTACATTTGAAAAATTTCCGCCTGCTTCTGTAAGGATTATCGCTATATTTTTGAATACCTGGTCAGACTGTTTAGTAATATTGTTTTTTCCAACAATATTTCCTTTGCTATTTAAGGCTACCTGGCCTGTTATAAAGAGTAAACGCATTCGGTCAATATCTACAGCTGTACCTTGTGAATAACTACCTAGCGGCTTTGTTAATTGTTTTGGATTAATTTTTTTTATCATATTTAATTATTTTCCTTTAATCCAGATCCTGTTAGGATAAGGACAACATTTAATTTAGTGTTAATATTGTTTACCGTTAAAGCGGCTAGAGTCGAAGCGGCTGATGTTTCGACATAAGTTCCCTCTAGTATTGCAAGTAGTCCCTGGGCGTCGATAATTTCTTTGTCTGAAACTGAAATCATTTGACCATTCGTTTTTTTAATCCAATCGAGGGTTAATTTCCCATCGAGTGGATCACCAACTTTCATGGCAGAAGCAATAGTCACAGGATTATTTATTTGAGTTATTTCTGATTTATTTTTCCAGGCTTGATAGATCGGATCAGAACCCTGTCCCTGTACGCCTATAAACTTTGGCGATTTTCCTTTTCCAACAAATCCTTCAATAATTGCGCATCCTAAAGTACCATTGCCCACAGGGGTGATAAAAGCATCGAATTTTATTTTTGCCTCAGCCAGTTCGTTTCCCAATGATCGTTGACTTGTTCTTCTTAATTCATAATCACCGCAAAGAAGTAAATTCTCTTTTTCTGCAATTTCTTTTGCTCTTGTTACGCAGAAGTCATAATTTCCGTCAGCCTCTATTAATTCTGCACCGCAAACAGACGCTTGTTTAAGTTTTCCCGAGGGTGTATTTTTCGGAACAACAACCAAACATTTTAAATTTGCCTTAGCCGTATAAGCTGCTAAACTAGCCGCCATATTTCCGGTTGAAGCACAGATTACACCCATCTTTTTTTGTTTTAAGGCTTCTTTAACTTCTGAAACGCTACCTCGGTCCTTGAAAGAACCTGTGGGATTCTGACATTCTGCCTTAGCCCAGATTTCTCCTTGCCAATTTAATAATTTCTCTATATTAAAAAGGCGAATGAGTGGAGTATTGCCTTCTCCGAGGGTTATTGATTTTAAATTTTTCATAGTGGTTTTGGTAAATCTTCCGGTTCTTTAAGTGGTCCCATTGATTTTTCGACTGTTTCAACTAATTTTTCACTTTTAATAAGATTGAATATATTTTCAACGTATTTGTATAAAATCGTATCTACCTTAATATAAGGAACATAATTTCTAATGAGATCATATGCGGCTTTAATTCCTTTTCCAGGCTTTTTACCTTTTTTAAAATCTAAAGCTTGACAACCAAGCATTAGTTCGATCGCAAGAACATATCTGGTATTCCTGATAATTCTCTGGATTTTTAGAGCCGCATTTGTCCCCATAGAACAATCATCTTCCTGTCCGGCAGAAACAGGAATTGAATCAACTATTCCCGGATAACATAAAATTTTATTTTCATTAACAAGTGCGGCTGAAGCATATTGCGGCATCATGAAGCCAGAGTTCAATCCTCCTGATTCGATCAAAAAAGCCGGCAAGATTTTGCTGTAATAAGGGTTATTCATCCTCTCTTGACGAATCTCTGAAGCGTTTGCATATTCTTGGATTGCTTGCGCCATTGTTTCTAATGGCATACAGATTGGTTGACCGTGAAAGTTTCCACCTGACAATACTTCTCCGGTTTCCAAGAAAACTAATGGATTATCCTGAGCAGCGTTTATTTCAGTTTCAAATTGTCGTTTAACCCAGAGAAGAGATTCGCGACTAGCACCTAAGATTACAGGTGCGCAGCGAATTGAATAGCAGTCTTGTACTCGTGTTGGAGGGCCGGATAAAATTTCGCTTTTATTCATCAACTTTCGAAGATTAGATGCAGTTACTATTTGTCCTTCGAATTTTCTGGCTCTGGCTATTTTTTCATCCATGGCTTGGAGAACTACTTCAATCGACTCCATAGTCATTGCACAAGCTATTTCAGATAATTTGGCAATTTGAAGTGCGTCGTATAGTTCAAGGGATCCCAATCCAGCCATAAATGTATCTCCATTTATTAGAGCGAGACCTTCTTTGGCTTGAAGCTTTATCAAAGGAATACCGGCTTTTTTCATAGCAATTTTTCCAGGCATTCTTTTACCCTCGTAAAAAGCTTCACCTTCACCAATCATTGGTAGAGTCATCATTGCCAAAGGAGCTAAATCACCGCTTGATCCAACCGAGCCTTGCTCTAAAATCAGTGGAGTGACTTTTTTATTTAACATTTCAACCAAAGTTTGAAGTAGTATTGGCCTTCCTCCAGACATACCAGAAGCCAAATAGTTAGCTCGGCAAAGCATAGTTGCGCGAACTACATCTTCTTTTGCTGGATCTCCCACACCTGCACTGTGACTGCGAATAAGATTGAGCTGAAGTTGAGCGGCTTTATCAGGATCGATAAAGACTTGAGAAAACTCACCAAATCCTGTTGTTACTCCGTAAATTTTTTCCTTTTGATTTATTTTATCCTTGAGAATATTATATCCCAGTTTACTTTTCGAAAAAGCTTTTTTATCAATCTCTACTTTTGCATAATCTCTGGCTACAGCTTTAATTTGCTTAATTGTTAATGAATCTCCTGTAAGTTTTACCACATTTATTTTTTTCATAAAAATAACCCCGCTTGAGGCGGGGTAGAGTTAACTAAAATTTATAACAATATTACCCCGCAGGACGCGAGGTTTGATGGAAAAATAAGTTTGTAAAGTTTATCAAGTTCATAAAGTTATAAAGTAAATATTGTTATATAGATCTAACGGTATATTTATATTAACGTGTTAATATAATAACATATTAATTTAGTTTGTCAAGCGATTTTTTTATTGATAAACTTAATCCATGAGTGTACGACTAAAAACAAGATTTGCGAGCAATGAATCCTTTTCACCAAGAAATGAAAAAGAGAAGGCGCTAGTTAGAGCTTTTTTAAAGTTAAAAAATGAAAAAGAAGTGGCTAATTTTGTAAGGGATTTAATGACTCTACCTGAGATTGAGGAGTTTGCCAATAGATTGGAAATAGCAATATTACTGCTTGAGGGTGGTTCTTATCAAAGAATAGCTAAAAAAATAGGAGTTTCGACAACGACAGTTACGCGAGTTGCACACTGGTTATATAAAGGTTGTGGTGGATATCAGAAAGTACTAAAGGGCTAAACCCCATGAAATTGACAAAATGACGCGTACGCGTAAAAATGTCAAAGTTCCTGAAATAAATTCAGGATGACAAAGAGAAACTATTTCCAGTCGGGAATGTAGTATTTTTTTCCTTTTAGATTTTTGGGCAGATATTCTTGTTTAATTTTTTCTCCAGTTTGTTTTTCCACAAGCCAGGGATATCTCGTATGTCCCTTGCCGTATCCAAAAGACTTCATAATTTTGTTGGATGGATTTCTTAAATGAAGGGGTATGGGATCCAGATTTTCCTCGTCAATATCTGACATAGCTTGCGTAATGCCATTTGTTGAAGCGATTGATTTTTTTGCGCTTGCCAGATAAGTTGCCGTTTGGGCAAGAATTAAAGAAGCTTCAGGCATGCCGATCATGTGAACCGCTTGCATGCAGGAAGTTGCCAGGACCAGTGCAGTTGGTTGAGCATTGCCAATATCTTCAGATGCAAATATTAACATTCTACGTGCAATAAACACAGGATCTTCGCCGGCCTTGATCATTCTTGCCAAATAGTGAAGAGTCGCATCAGGATCGTTGCCACGCATACTTTTAATAAAGGCTGAAATAGTATCGTAGTGCCAATCGCCTTTTTTGTCATAAAATATTGCTTTTCTTTGGATAGCTTCTTCAGCGACTCTAAGGGTAATTTTTTTACTCATCGAGACAGCCAATTCTATCGCGTTTATAGCGGTTCTTGCGTCACCATTTGAATATTTAATAAAGTGTTTAATTGCATCTTTTTCCCACTTATGTTTTGGATACAGTTTGATAGCTTTTTTGATAATTTGTTCTATTTCCACATTGCTCAAAGAATATAAAACATAGACCTGACTTCTTGAAATAAGCGGAGCATTAACCTCAAATCCGGGATTTTCAGTAGTTGCTCCGATCAAAACTATTGTTCCGTCCTCGACATGAGGGAGAAAAGCATCTTGCTGAGCTTTATTAAATCGGTGGATTTCGTCGACAAAAAGAACCGTATCTTGCTTAAACATCTTTTTCCTGTCTTTGGCCTTATGAATAATATCTCTTACTTCTTTCACTCCACTGGTTACGGCAGAAAAGGCTATGTAATCTGCATTGACATAATAGGCAATCAGTTTTGCAAGTGTAGTTTTTCCGCAGCCCGGAGGGCCCCACAAAATCATCGAGGTGACTTTTTTATTCTCGAGCATTTTCCTGACCGGCCCGTTTTTTCCAACAAGGTGTTCCTGACCAACAAATCCCTCAAGGGTTTCAGGACGAAGCTGTTCTGCTAGAGGAATTCCCATCGAGCATATTCTAACACAAAATTGCTATACTACGTTTATGCCTAAAATTAAATTTATTTATTTTGATATCGGTGGCGTATTGATTGACTATAAAAATGCTTTTAAAACTGCAACTAATAAATTTAACATACCTTATGAAAGTTTTATAAAGGTTTGGATGAAACACGATGACCCAGTTACCCGAGGAAAAATGACACCACAAGAATTCTGGAATAATGTCAGAAAAGAATTTAAAATCAGCAAAGGGGAGGAATTTGATTTTTTAACCAGCTGGGTAGAAGATTACAAACCTATAAAAACAACCCATGCTATAATAAAAAAATTTATAAATAAATACAAAATCGGCTTAATATCCAATTTATATTCAGGAATGATTCCAATGCTATTGGCAAAAGAATTAATACCGGATGTCGCGTATTCATCGATTATCACTTCATATGAAACCGGATTTAGGAAGCCGGAAAGGGAGATTTATGAGTTAGCCACAAAAAGAGTAAATTTGAACGCTGAGGAAATATTTTTCGTTGATGATAGGGAGGATTTTATTGAGGGCGGGAAGAGCATAGGCTGGAAAACTTTTTTATTAAATCCAAACGATACAGAGAGATCGGCAAAAAAATTAGACAGAATTTTAAGTTCACTAAAGTAACCCCATCTTTTTTCTTACTTCCTTAACTGTTTTTGAAGCAATTGCTCGGGCTTTTTGTGCGCCTTCTTTGATTACTTTGTCTACGTATTTTTGATCAGATTCAATTTTTTTTCGTCTTTCCTGAAAAGGTTGCAGGTCTCTATATATTGCCTCAGAGATAGCGTCTTTTAAAGTTACGAATTGCAAAGTTCCTTTATTGAATTCTTCTTTATATTTCTCGGCTTCGTTCGAAATGTAAAGTTCGGCAAATTTAAATAAGGTTTTAACACCTTCGGACATTTCTCCACCGGCGTGTGTTGCTGTGGGGATCGAGCGGATTTTTTTTCTGATTTCTTCTAAAGAGTCAGTCAGGTTTATAAAACTGCCGGCAACGGTTTTGCTCATTTTGCCTTCTCCAGTCAAAGAGGGAATATATTCGCCTTTGGTGGCAAATCTTTTCGGTTCGGGAAAGTCCGTACCATAAAGCTGATTCATTTTTCTGGCAATTTCGCGGGCGACTTCAAGATGTGGTTCTTGGTCAATTCCGACAGGAACCAATCCGGCTTTATAAACTAAGATGTCAGAAGCCATCAGGATTGGATAATTGAGAAGTGCCATTGTTGAATGATGCGGATATTGCTTTACTTTTTCTTTGAATGTTGGAAGATGTTGCATTCTGGCAATAGTGGCAACAGAAGAAAAATAAAAGGCTAGTTCTAAATGTTCGCTGACCTCTGATTGCTGGAAAATAACGCTTTTTTCCGGATCAAGGCCAGCCGCTAAATAATCAATAATTACCTCTCTTCTGTTTTTTCTGAGTTCTTCAATATTGAAGGGCGTAGTAATCGTATGTACATCGGCAACCATGTAAAGCGTTTCATAATCCGGACTATTTTGAAGTTCAAGCATGCCCATAACTGCTCCGAGAAAGTTTCCTAAGTGAAGTCTACCCGTAGCCCGAATTCCTGACAATACGCGTTTTTCCATATTGTAAATATTATAATTGATTTCGAGTAATAATTAATAATGAAAACAAAACTATTAATTTTGTTAATTTTAACCCTGTTTTTAATCAGTGGATTAGTTTTCCTCTACAGGGATATTGTAGAAAATGATGAGGGGATTTATTGGGTTACATTTTTATTAGCTGATAAAGGATATAAGCTTTATAGTGAGATTACTTTTTCCCAGTTGCCGGGATTCTTTATTTCAATCTACGGTTTATTTAAACTTTTCGGTAGTACAATCGCTGCGGCACGATTTGGAGTTCTTTATTGGTCAACTCTTGCTTTATTATCTATCGTTTGGCTTGGACATATTAAGAAAAACCTTATTTTTAGTCTAATCTCGCTTGCTTTATTAATCTCAATTCCGACATATTTTAACCAGTCTATTACATTACAGTCAGATATTATTGCAGTTGCGTTTTCCACTTTAAGTTTCGTTATTTTGATAAAGTTCTCGACAAGCTCGAACAATAAACGAAGCAATATTTGGGTTATTTTATCTGCATTATTTTTTTCTTTAGCGCTATTAACTAAATTTGATTATTCGCTTGTACTGCCCTTAGGTTTTTTATTTTTGACTCAAAAGAAAAATAGAATGCTTAACGTCCTTTTGTTTTCCCTAATTAGTCTGACAACAACTATTATTACATTGATTTTTTTTGGTCCGAAAAATGTTTTGACTAATGTGCTAATTCTAAGAGAAAATGCTTTGTTAGTTTATCCTTTTGAACCATTTAAGATTTTTGAGTACTTAAAGAATGATTTATTACTTTTTGTTTTGGTTTCAATAAATATTTTGATTTTAATCTTTAAACAAAAAAAAGACTATTTATTTAAATCTTATTATCTTTGGTTTATTTCCAGTCTTTTTTTAGTCATTTCTTTTCGACCGAATTTTCATCACCATTTATTATTTCTTGTTGTTCCATCGGTTTTATTATTCTCAAATTACATTCTTTCCGCAAACGTTTCGATTAATTCTTCGACTGTACTTCCTACTTCGCTTGAATTTCGTTGGGCAAGCAGGACAAGTCAATTAATTAAAACTTTCTTGATTGTTTTAACAGTTGTTTTATTGTATTCGTTTGTAAACAATTTGAATGGTTTGAAAGCAAGACAAAATTCTAGATTCCTTAAAGAAAGAGAAACCGCAAAGAATTTTATTTTAGAAAATACGAATATAAACGACACTATTATTTCCGATGAAGCTGCGTTGTACGGGATGACCGGAAGATTGCCTCCTCCGGAACTGGCCGATCTTTCTTATGTCCAGATCAGATCCGGAAATATAACTTCGGATAAATTTCAATCGATAATAAAAAAATACAAACCAAAATTAGTGATTGCCTGGAACGGAAGAATAAAAGAAATTAAAGGAATTGAAAGGATGTTAGGCAACTACGATAAAATCAGGGATTGGGTGTGGGTGAGGCAGTAGGGACGGGATAGTCGGGGGTGCAGTCGACACAAAAAGTCGAGAATTTGTCTTTGATAATCGTTTTTTCCTTCATTTCATGCGCCGGATCTTCGACAGTAGTCATCTTGCCCGTGTCTCGGTTAACAGGGACTTGGGTTTTTTCGATTTTTGTCTCATTTGAAATATTTTCTGTTCCTTTGATAAAGTATTCAAAACGGGCTTTACAGCTTTCTGTTCCATCTGGATTTTTATTCATCATATTACCGGTATCCCAGCAGACTTGACGTCCGATGACATCCTGCGGTCTTACCGGCCAAAGATCAGGCTGATTTTTTAAAACATAGGTCATTATTTTATTCCAGATTGGCGCGGCCCCGGTGACTCCCGAAGTCAGATAGGGATGCATTGGAGTATTGTCGTTATTTCCTACCCAAACGGCCGTTAAGAAGTTCGGAGTAAAACCAATAGTCCAGTTATCTTTTTTATCATCGGTGGTTCCGGTTTTTACCGAGACTGCTTTGTTGGGAATATTCAGATAAGATGAAGAACCAAAAGCTGCAGATCTAGCGTTATTATCCAAAAGTATATGCGAGATTATAAATGCTGTCTCAGGACTAATGGCTTTTTTTCCTTTGATAGCAAAAAAGTTGGGACTCTGCAGCGGTTTTTTAATTTCTTTTACATAATTTGGATCTTTAAATGTATACAAAACATCTCCTTTTTTATTTTTAACCTGCAATATAGAAATTAGTTTTTTCGGAATACCGCGGTTCGGAAAAGCGGAAAAAGCCTGAGCCATCTCGGTCATTTTTACTTCTCCACCGCCTAATGTAAGTGAAAGCCCATAATTTTTGGGATCTTTAAAGGAAGTCATTGTAAAGGCAGACGAAGATGCGACGAAATTTTCCACACCGTTGAGTGCAAGCATCTTTACTGCGGGTATATTATAAGAATTACCCAGGGCAAAACGAAGTTGGGAGGCGCCATGAAATACTCCGTCGTAATTCTGAGGACAGTACTTGGTCGGTTGACCCGCAGCAAAAAAGCAGGTTGGAATATCTAAAAAAAGTGTTGCTGCAGTAACAATTTTTCGCTCTAAGCCGATTGCATAGTTTATAGGTTTTATCGAGCTTCCCGGTTGTCTTTCGGCAGTTGTGACGTTGAATGCCCCGGAGGGTGAAGCAAAATAATCAGCTGATCCTACCATAGATATAATTTCACCGGTTGAAGGACGAGTTACTAAAATTGCTCCGTTTGAGACTTTGAGATCTTTTATTTTTTCAAGTTCCTCTTTCAGTACTTTTTCCGAATTTTCCTGAATGTCAAGATCCAAGGTAGTTGTTACCTGCAGCCCGCCTTCTTCAACTTGTTTAATACCGTAAAGTTCCTCCAGTTGAGATTTGACATAAAAAGTAAAGTGAGGAGCCTTTATATTTTGTTTAGGGGGTTGTATGCTTAATTTTTGCTTAGTTAATTTATCGTGCGTCTCTTTTTTCAGATATTTTTCACTAAGCATTGCTTTTAAGACTTCATTTCGCCGTTTTAAAGCTAAATCAGGATTTAAATAAGGGGAATAGAGGGAGGGGGCTTGGGGAAGTCCGGCTAAAAAAGCCGCTTCAGGAAGAGTCAATTTTTTCGCTTGCTTGTCAAAATAAGTCTGAGCGGCCTCTTCGATTCCGTAAGCAGATCCACCGTAGGGAACTTGGTTCAGATAAAGTTCGAGAATTTCATCCTTACTAAAGATCGATTCTGTCCAAAAGGCCAAAACAATTTCCCTCATTTTTCTCCTGATAGTTCTTTCCGGGGTCAACAGGGCGCTTTTGACCAATTGTTGGGTAATAGTTGACCCCCCCTGAAGTTTTTTTCTCAAGATGGTGTCTTTGATTGCACGAAGAATTCCGCCAAAAAAGGAAACTCCACCATGCTTATAAAAATTCTTGTCTTCTATTGCAATAGTTGACTGTTTTACGTAATCGGGCAGATCCTTTACTTTTACAAGAGTACGCTTTTCATCCTTAAATATTTCATATAATAATACACCGTTCCGGTCGAGGATATGTGTAGATAAAGGAATTACTTTATAATCTTTGAGACTTGTTGGAGTTGGCAACTGATAAAAAATAAAAAAATAGATAAATAGGACTACAACAAGAATCCCGCTGGAAATTAACACCAAGTAAATTTTTTTCCGGTGTTTTGACTTATCGATTTTAGACTTAATTTTTTTATGAAGTTTTCTTATTAATTTTTTCATAAACAGAGATTCTGGATGCACTCCGCTTACCAGAATGACGAATTAGAAATTAGGTTAATCTGGGAAATAAAGGTTCGGATTTTTTAATTTTGCCTTGAGTTGCCTGAAGAATTTTTTCCGCAGTCGCAGGAATAAATGGTCGTAATTCAAAACCTATTTGCTTTAATCTATTAATAGATTGAAGCAGAAAATCTTTGCGTTCGGCAGGTTTTTTGCTCCAGGGAGCAAAATCGTCGATTGATTTATTAAGATCTTTGATTTCTAACCAGATGTTCTCAAGTATTTTATTGAATTGGAATGAATCGAAAGACGCAATTGTTAAATTGTTATATTGTTTAATTGTTTTATTGGAATTGCGAAGCTTATCTTTCTCTGCGAGGTTAGTCAAACGCGAAATGAGATTACCAAGTTCATTCGCCAAATCAGAATCATAGACTTCTTTCATGCGGGAATGGGAAAAGTCGCCGTCATCATAGGGTGGGATTTCTCTTAGAAGATAATATCTGATTGCATCAACTCCGTATTTTTCAATTAGTTCTAAGGGGTCTATTACGTTTCCTATAGTTTTGGACATTTTTTGACCCTCAACTGTGAGGTATCCATGAACAAATAAAGCCTTTGGTAATGGTAATTTTGCAGAGAGAAGAAAAGCCGGCCAATATATAGCATGAAACCTAGTTATACCTTTACCAATAACGTGAATATCAACGGGCCACCATTTTTTATAGATTTTTTCATCCCAACCGAATCCAATTCCGGATTGGTAGATATTTAAGGCGTCAAACCAGACATAAATTCTTTGACTTGGATCATTAGGAACGGGTACTCCCCAGTTTTTTGCCCTTTCATTTGTCCTCGAAATACTGATATCCAGAAGAAGTTTATTTAAAAAGGAGAGAATTTCTTTTTTTCGGAAATCAGGGACAATTTTTAATTTATCGGTTGAAATCAGTTCGATTATTTGTTTTTGGTATTTTGAAAGTTTAAAAAAATAATTTTCCTCCGACACTTCTTCAAGTTTTTTACCCGGGTGTTCAAAACACTCACCCTTTTTATTCAATTCATCAGAAGCGTAAAATGTTTCGCAACCAACGCAATATAATCCTGTATATTTTTTTTTATAAATGTCGCCGTTTTTAAAACAAAGATTCCAGAGCAGCTGGCTTGAGAGAAAATGTTTTTTTTGGTCGCTGCCTTTTTGAAAAACATCAAAGTGTATATTTAGTTTATCAGCAAGGTTTTTAAAAAGTTCAGCATTTTGATCAATGAACTCTTGAACAGGAACTCCAGCTTTTTCCGCAGCTTGGATATTTTTTAAGGCGTTTTCGTCCGCGCCCGATAAAAGCAGAACATCTTCATTCAATAGTCGATGAAATTTGGCCATTACATCCGCTTGAACAAATTCCAGCGCATGACCGATGTGTGGTTTAGCATTGACGTATGGAATTGCAGTGGTGATATAAAATTTTTTCTTTACCATGGCTAATATTTTACCTTAAAAAGTGGCTTTTTATTGATGATTTTGTTAAAATGATCGTTACTTTATCTTTATTTTCACTTAATTATGAATCCTGATAAATATCGGAATAGAGCGATAATCGATGTATTAGTTAGCGACCTAGCCGGAGTTTTTTATTACATTTTTACGAATCCAAACATTCTTCAATCTTTAAATAAATCTCCTGAAAGCTTTAAAGATTTAATAATACCCACTATTGCTATAATGGTAGTTAGTTTGACTGCCGGTACGTGGAATTCGATTCATGCCATAAGAGGATATCGACGTTCATAACATGGAAGTCGGCTCAACCCAATAAGTGTAACTAAACTCACTTTAATAAAGTAACTATTCCCACAAAAAGACTCAAAAGGAGGATGGAATTAATTAGATCCAGAAGTTTTAATGAAAGCAATAATAAAGCTAAAAAAACGAATATTGAAAAAATTAGAGTTATTTTTTTTTGCAGGAAATAATTAAGTAAAAAATAGCATAAAAGACTTACCAGTAAAATTAACAAAGTTATAACTATTTGATTTTCAGGAGGAATAAAAATAATAAAAACAGCAATAGATGTACTTAATAAAACTGGAAAAACCCACTTAAGATCTGCCGTGTGTTTACTCATGTACGCTTGCAACTAATGGTACTGTCCATTATAATCTTAAAATAAATGGTAAAAACGGTAAAAACAAAAAAAGAAGTTGAAAATGAAAAAAAGGTTGTTATAGAAAAAATTACAGATCTTCCAGACGATAAAGAAAAAATAATCGAGGAATTTGCACAAAAAAAAGGCGATACGGGTTCTCCGGAAGTTCAGGTAGCACTACTAACTCATAAAATTACTAAATTAGCTCAACATCTTGAAATCAACAAAAAGGACAACCATTCGCGCCGTGGCTTGCTTAAGGTAATCGCTAAAAGACGAAGAATTTTGAATTACCTGCAAAAACTTGACGATAAAAGATATAAAAAATTAATAAGCAAATTAGGGCTTAAAAAATAAACGTGATACGAATCTACAAATTTTACCCGAATCCACAAATATCCGAATAAAATAGAATTAGCATATTCGTAGATTCGCAACCATTCGTAGATTTGTATCATATTTATGAATATTATTGTAAAGTCTACAGAGATCGACGGTCAGAAATTAACACTCCAGTTTGGAAAATTCGCACAAGCGGTTGATACTTCGGTCTTCGCGACGCTAGGCGATACTGCTGTACTTATTACTATTGCAGTCGGTCCGGAAAATCCCAACATTGATTATTTCCCGCTTTCGGTTGAATATGCTGAGAAACTTTATGCAGGAGGAATTATTAAAGGCTCTCGCTGGGTTAAAAGAGAAGGAAGGCCGTCAGATGACGCGGTTTTGAAGGGTAGGATAATCGATAGATCCATAAGGCCTCTCTTCCCGAAAACCTATAAAAAACAGGTACAGGTTGTTGTGACGCTTTTATCTGTAGACGGTGTTAATGACGCGGAAATTTTATCGGCGATTGGAGTATCCGCCGCGCTTTCCGTATCTACAGTGCCTTGGGCGGGTCCAATTTCAACTGTGCGGGTAGGCTATGTAACTTCGGGAGAAAACAAAGAATCCGCATTCATTCTATATCCTAATGAGAACGAACAAGAGTTCTCTGATCTTGATCTGGTTGTATCTTCGACTAAAGAAAAAGTTCTGATGATTGAAACCAAAGCAGACAGACTAAGCGAGCAGATTATTCAAGACGGTATTGAAATGGCAAAGAAAGAAAATAAAAAAATAATTGAGTTTATTGAAAAAATTACCAAAGAAATCGGTAAAAAAAAGGATAAAGCTCCCGAAGAAGAATATTCAGAAGAGATAATGAAACTTGTAAATCGGAAATATGCGAAAGAAATAGAGGAAGCGGTAAAACAGGCTGCAGCGACTGCGGGAAGCGAAGATAAATTGATGCATGATGTCGTCGCAAAAATTTACGAGGATTTGGAGAAAAAATATGATGTCAAACAAATAGTAACTGTAATAACGAAGAACAACTATGAAAAAATTAAAGACGATATTTTGATAAAAAAGATCAGACCGGACGGTAGAAATTTCGATCAGGTGCGGGAACTGAGCGTAGAGGTTTCGTTACTTCCGCGAACCCACGGATCAGCATTATTTCAAAGAGGTCAGACTCAAGTACTATCCATAGCTACTTTGGGATCGACCACCTTAGAGCAGTTGATTGAAGGACCCGAAGGCAAGGAAGCAAAAAGATATATTCATCATTATTCTGACGGTCCATATTCCTACGGACAAACAGGTCGGATGATGGGACCGTCAAGACGTGCTATCGGCCATGGGGCATTGGCTGAAAAAGCAATCGAGCCTGTTTTGCCGTCCAGCGAGGATTTTCCATATGCAATCCGTGTAGTCTCGGAAATTCTTTCGGAAAACGGTTCCTCTTCGATGGGCAGCGTATCCGGGTCATCGCTTGCCTTGATGGATGCGGGAGTACCGCTTAAAGATGCCGTTGCCGGAGTAGCAATGGGACTTGTCTCAAAAACAGACGATAAATATGTGGTTTTGACGGATATCGTCGGTCTTGAGGATTTTGCAGGAGAAATGGATTTTAAAATTGCAGGAACTAAAGACGGAATAACAGCTATTCAATTGGATGTAAAAAACAAAGGTTTGACTTCAAAAATGATCACTGACATTTTTAAACAGGGAAAAGTGGCTAGACTGGAGATTTTAGAGGTTATGAATAAAATTATTTCAAAACCGCGAAAAGAAATTTCCCGTTACGCTCCAAAAGTTGTAGTTTTGACTCCTCCTCCGGATAAAATCGGAGAGATCATAGGACCGGGCGGGAAAAATATCCGGGCTTTGATCGCAAAAACTCAGACAGAGATTAATGTTGAGGATGATGGCAGAGTTACTGTCAGCGGTTTAGACAGGGAAAAAGTTGACGAAGCAGTAAAACATATTGGCAATATTACACGTGAAATTCAGGTCGGGGAAGAATTCGAAGGCGAAGTCAAAAGAATTTTACCTTTTGGGGCATTTGTAGAGATGGTGCCGGGGAAAGAAGGATTGGTTCATGTGTCAAAAATGGGCAAAGGCTTTGTCCGCGATCCGAATGAAGTAGTTAAATTGGGGCAAAAGGTTAAAGTAAAAGTTTACCAAATTGATAATCAAGGCCGCGTCAATCTCCAGATGATTTAATTTTACCTTCAGATTTAATTATTTTTGCTACCAATAACAGTGTATATGCCGTGGTTGCAAAAAATAAAGAAATTAATAAGTGTGGAAAATTTTTGGTTATATTTCTGTCTAATAGATCAATAGCAAGAGGTGAAACTCCCGATCCAACAGATATTGCAACTCTTGCTATAGCATTATTTCCTAAATCGCCTGATAAATTAGTAAAAGCTGTTGCAAAAGAGATTAATTTTTCTGATGGCGAAGTCATTTTTTTATTTTAGTATATTTTTATAATATGATTGTTAAAATCCACCCGCAGGGTGGGGTTTTAACTGTCGAGAAGCAATTTTTTAATCTTATTCAATTTTCTTTGATAGTCTACGTTATTCTTTAGAAATTTTAGATATTTGTCGGGAGTTTTGAAATAGTCGAGAATAGGCTTAGTGTTTACTAAATCGGAACCCTCAGGGTTCCGTGAGCCTAAATAATAAGGTAGCGACGTCCAAGGATAAGTTAAAAGTTGCTCAAATTCAATTAATCCTGCAGTTACATGATTTAAGTGGATGTATCTTGAAACATGAATGTATTCTTCGTTATTTGTGATTCTTTTAGATTTGAAATTATGATCGAATAGACTACCATGGCGATCATTTTTTAAATTAAAATTTTTTGCAAAGCTATTTTGAATATTGCTGATAAACAAAGAAATTCCCTTATACTGTAATTGTTTTACTAGAAGATGAATGTGATTAGGCATAAATGAAAATACATAGATTTCTATTAAGGGTGGATTTTTAGTTACGCTTTTAAGATAATCTTGTTGTAGGATTGGAGTTAAATATCTAAAATCCGAATAACTTATTCGTTGTTTATATCTGTAATAATTTACAGTTTCTAAAATTTTATCCAAATAAATTTTATCGGCAAAGATTATCTCTTTCCCAATACTTCGATTATACAAATGATAAATTTCACCAGTTGACAAAATTGGCCTATGAGTCGACATTTAATACATTAAATATTTTATTTTTAACTTTGTCAGTCGTTTATAAGCTACAAAATTACAAATTTTGAGCCTGGGAACCCTCAGGGTTCCACGAAGTATAAAGGAACCCTGAGGGTTCAGGAAACTAAAGTCGTGGTTGAATTTGGAAAAAGATAGGGATACAATAAAATACTATGGCAAGAAGAAAATCATTGTTTAAGATTCCTTTTCTAAAATTAAAAATAAATAAACAGACTATCTTTAATATTTTTGGTTTTCTTCTGATTGGAGCGGCGCTGGTATTATTTATAGCGTATTTAAAAAATTTTTTTGCTGTTTCAGACGGAAGAATTCTGGATAAGCTTAACAAAGTTTTAATCGCTAAATTTGGCGGTTTAGCAATAATCTTACCCTTTGTATTTCTTTTATTTTCGGGGCATTTTTTTAATACAAAAAAATTAAAATTTATCAAAATAAATGTTAGCGGAGGATTGGTACTTATATTTCTATCACTTCTGGGAATTTTTCAGTCGGGTCAGATAGGTGAACTCATTTTTCATAGTTTAAGCTTTGATTTCACTTTATTTGGAGCGATCGTTATTCTCGGAATTATTTTTTTTGTCGGTATGATACTCCTTTTGGATACTTCTGTAGATGTCTTTGTATTATTTATACTTAATCTGGTGAAATCGGGTTTTGGCTTCTTTAAGAATTATACCTTCAGATCTTTAGGAGACAAAACATTTAATAAAAACATAAAAGATTTACCGACAAAACAGGAATTTATTAAATCTGAGGCAGTATTTACTAAAAAAACTCCGGCTGCCTTACCCAGTTCAGATGCGGCTGCAGGGGATAACAAACAGCTTACGATAAAACCATTGAGTCCGGTAGCTAAGACTGCCTGGGTTTATCCTCCATTAACGCTTTTAGCTGACGTGGCACAAAAAGATGCAGACAGGGGAGACGTAAAACTTAATGCCGACAGAATAGAAAAAACTTTGGATAGTTTTGGAATCAGAGCCAGGGTCGCTGAGATAAATTACGGACCGGCAGTAACACAGTATGCTCTTGAAATAACCATGGGAACAAAGTTATCCCGCATAACCTCACTCGGTAATGATTTGGCTCTGGCTTTGGCTGCTCCGACCGGTCAAGTTAGGATAGAGGCGCCGATTCCGGGAAGATCTTTAGTCGGAATCGAAATTCCGAATAGAAAACCGGAAATTGTAACCCTAAAAAAACTTTTATCTTCGCCTCTTTTTGTAAATAATTTAGACCCTCTGCTTGTTCCACTTGGTTTAGATGTGTCCGGTCAACCTCAGGCAACTTCTATCAGCAAAATGCCTCACGTTTTGATTGCCGGCGCTACCGGTTCAGGAAAATCAGTAATTTTAAATGCCTGGATAAGTACTTTTCAATTTAGAACCAAACCAGAGGATTTGCGGATGATTCTGGTTGACCCAAAAAGAGTCGAACTTACCTTATATAACGGAATTCCTCATCTGTTAACTGAAGTAATAGTTGAACCCGATAAAATCATTTCGGCTCTCAAATGGACGGTTGCCGAAATGTTAAACCGCTATAAAGTATTTTCCAAAATGGGAGTTAGAAATTTAGAGGGCTATAATACTCTAGAAGGCATAGAAAAAAAGCCTTATATTCTCATTGTCATTGATGAGTTGGCCGACTTGATGTCGTTTGCCCCAGGTGAGGCGGAGGATCTGATAACCCGCATCGCTCAGATGGCAAGAGCAACGGGAATTCATCTCATATTAGCGACTCAAAGACCTTCGGTCGACGTTATCACCGGTTTAATGAAGGCAAATATTCCAACAAGAATAGCATTTAATGTTTCATCCATGATCGATTCAAGAGTAATTATTGATATGCCAGGGGCGGAGAAACTATTGGGAAAAGGAGATATGTTGTTTTTACCACCAGATCAAGCTAAACCACGCAGAATTCAGGGTCCTTTCATCACCGAGAAAGAAGTAAATCAGTTGGTAAAGTTCCTAAGAGCGCAGGTACCCGAAGTACATTATACGCATGAGGTATTGGAGCAAGATGTATTTATCGGCGGAAGAAGCGGTACAATGGTCGGCAGCGCCGATGAAAAAGATCCTTTATTTGATCAAATTGTGAATTTAATATCTCCCTTGGAATATGCGTCAGCTTCTTTACTGCAAAGAAAATTTAGGGTAGGATTTGCCAGGGCAGCCAGAATTCTTGATCAGCTAGAGATTGCAGGATACGTCAGCCCGGCCGAGGGGTCTAAACCCAGACAAGTATTGAAAAGACAATCTTCATCGGAGGATAATATGTAATGGGATCCTTCGATTCACTACGTTCGCTCAGGATGACAGCGTTTTTAATTGAGTTATCGCTGTCATTTACCAAATGCAACCATCAATCCAAAGACTGCGAAAAGAATAGCGATTATCCAAAAACGCATAACTATTTTTGGCTCTTCCCAACCTTTTAATTGTAACCATAGATGAAAGGGGGCAACCGGAAATATTTTTCTCCCCAAAAATCTTTTTCCCAATAATTGAATCAAAGAACTTGCGATTTCTACTACAAAAACACCTCCAATAATCGGCAGTGCAAAAGCTTTTCCCAAAATTAATCCAATCACGGCAAAGGTTGCTCCAAAAGCCAGAGCCCCAGTATCGCCTAAGAATATTCTAGCTGGATAGATGTTAAAGTATAAAAAGGCTATCAGTCCGCCCAGCCAGGTTGCGATAAAAAGACTGGTTGGGACGTCTAAAATAGATCGGGAAATGACCCAAAAACTCATGAGCGAAAAAAGAAGTACTCCCGAAGCCAGACCGTCCAAGCCATCAGTAATATTTACAGCATTGGCGAAAGCTACGATTACGAAAGTAGAAAATAGGATATAAAGCCAGGATATTTCAAAAACTCCTACAAAAGGAATGTGAATAATATCTATTTTAAAATCGGTAAACAGCCAATAGGAAATAACCAGGCCTAAAAAAATTTCGATTATCAGTTTATGTCTTAATCTTAAGCCGAAAAATTGACTTTTTTGCCAGAGAAATATTTTGTTCAGATCGTCGTAAATTCCTAAAAATCCAAAGGAAAGAAAAGTAAAAATTAATATTTTAATTTCGGCAACTACCGATGGATAGTTTGAAATTATTTGTTTATCAAAAAGGAAATATAAAAATAAAAATAAAAAAAATAAAAAAACAGTTATTAACGAGATCAGAATACCTCCACCAACCGGCGTCCCTTTCTTGTGTTGATGGAATTTATCAAAAATAGGAGTAGGTTTGTTGAAGGCGTCTTTTGTTCGTTGGGTGGCTCGCTGGAATTTTTTTTTATAGAGAAAGTTAATAAAAGGAACGATCAAGACAAAGTTTAGAATAAATGAGATAAAGATAACAAAAAGATAGGTTGACATAAAAATAGATATTAGATATTAGTTATTAGCAAAATGATTCTGGGCATAAATATAAGACCGGCTATGAAAAGTGCGGTAACGGCAAAGATCAGCATGGCTGCCGCTGATGCGTCTTTGGCAATCTTTATCTGTTCGCTATAATCTTTGTGCAGTGCGTCTATGGCTTCTTCGATTGCGGTATTTAAGGTTTCGATCGCAAGCCCTACCCCGATTAGGACAAAGATGATAATAAATTCCAGGAAGGAAATTTCAAGCTTGATTCCGGCGAGGATGGAAAATACGGAAAGAAATAAATGGATTTTAATATTGCTTTGGGTTTTGAATGTCCAGACAATCCCGGTAACTGCATTTTTAAAGGAAAAAACGTGTTTTTTGATCATATAACAATCTTTTTCAGAATTTTAGCTAATTTAGTTGAATCATGGCGCAGAATGCTTCGAACCAGTGGATCAACAAATTTATCGGCACTCGATTTTGAATAATTTTTTTTATCTACAACATCTGCTTCTATTATTTTACTCTTCATGCTTAAGAGATGTAAATCGTTTTCAACCGGCTGTTCATGTTGGGATTTATACCATTGTACAATATCAAGGGGCAATTCTGCGTTATTTAAGATAATATAATCCAATGTTCTGCCTAAATATTTTTCTAGATCTGAAATATGATCGCTAGCTTTATATTTAGGTGTCTGACCAGATTTAGTCATAAGATTGAGATTGTAAATAATTTTTGCTGAACTTTTTATCAAGGCTTCCTTAATTCCATTAACCAGAAGTACTGGCACGATGCTTGCGTACATGTCACCCGGGCCAACAATAATGAAATCTGATTCTGATAATTGCCTGATTGCTTTTGGGTTTGCCAAAACCGTCGGTTCAAGATAAGCTTTTTTAACCCGGCTTGTTTCCTTGTAGTTTTTGTCTATATTTCCTTCACCTTTGATTATGCTGCCGCTTTCATATTCTACGCACAAATTAGTTTTTTGATAGGTTACCGGAAAAACATGACCTTTTGTTTTTAAGACATAGCTTACTGTGTCCATGACTTCATCGTAGTTAGTGCTTACTTTTTCGAGTGCCGATAAAAATAAATTTCCAAAATTATGGCCTGCAAAATCCCCATTTTCAAATCTGTATAAAAATAATTTTCTCCATAACAGGGGAGCTTCTGAAAGAGCAACCAGCGCTTGGCGTAAATCTCCCGGAGGTAAAACTCCCAATTGATCTCTAAGTTTGCCTGTAGATCCTCCAGAGTCCATCATGGTTACAATCACACCAAGATTAAGCGGATATTGCTTAAGACCGGACAGAACGACAAAAGTTCCCGTTCCGCCACCGATGACCGTGATTTTTTTCATACTAAATTTTTAGTCTGTTTTCCCTGCAAGACAAATATATTATCTTTGATATCTTCATATATTATTTCTCCGGGTCCGACAAAAGTATTTTTTCCGATTTTGACGCCCGGAAGAAGTGTGGCATTAACCCCAATTTTTGAACCTTCGCCGACTACCGCGCCGAATTTAACAAGGTTTGAATCAATTTTTTTTCCGGCAAGCTTTGAAGCAATTGATTTTGCATCAAATCTGAAGTTGGCGGTCGCGGCTTGAGCGCCAAACATAATATTTTCAGCCAAAACAGAGTCGCCGACGTAGTTCCTGTGCAAGTAAACATTATCGCCCAAATACGATCTAGTTACTTCAGAATGCCCCCCGATCAAGCAGTTTTTACCGATTTGACTCTGTCTGATTAGGGTAAAATCACCGATTACCGTATCATCGTCGATAAAACAAGGCCCGACAAATTTTGCCGTTGCGGCGATCTTAACATTTTTCCCAAGCCGTATTTCATCTTTGTTCAAGGATTTTAAAAAATAACTTAGCATGGGCAGCACCTGCCAAGAATACTTAAGAGGATACCAAAAATCAGTATAGGTAATGTAATCGGCTGGGCCTGTTTTGTAAATCAGTGCATTAATTGCCTGTTCGTATTGGTCGTCACGGTTGGTTTTAGTCTTGACGATAGCATTAACCAGCAGGCTAAAATCTTTAAAGTAGTCCACTACAAGTCTGACTAAATTTGAGGGAGTTTGCTCCGGTTTAGGTTTTTCAATAATTTCTTTCACCCTATTTTTTTCTAGATTAAAATATCCTCCGGAAAAATATTTGTCGACTTTTTTTGCGAGTAAAATTATTTCAGGACGGGAGGACTTTAAAATATCAATATACTGCCGCAAAATTTCAAAATTAAATAAATCCTCGGCGTTCAAAACGAGCACCTCTCCCTTTAATTTATTTTTAGCCGAAATAATTGCTCCGGCTTGTCCAGCTGAACTTGAGTTTTGTTCCACCGCTGTAATTTTAGAATTTAAATTCAGTGTATCAATCAGTTGCACATCGGCAGAGTTAACGACGACGATAATTTTTTCAGCGTACTGATCGATATTTTCAATCAGATAAAGAAGCAACGGTTTTCCTAAAAATGGAAAATAACTCTTTCTTTTTAAAGGCCAAAAACGGGAACCATCACCGCCGGCGAGAATAAGAATATTTTTTAGTTTTGTCATAGTTCGATTACACTCACTATGATCCTGAGCGAGTCGAATGGATTATATTTTCTTAATATCTCCACCTAAGCTTGTCACTTTTTGGACAAAGTTTTCATAACCCCGCTCAAGGATAGAGACTCCGTTAACTACAGACTCTCCTTCGGCAATCAATGCGGCTATTATCAGAGTAGCCCCTGCACGCAAATCGGCAATACTTAAGGCTCCACCGTGTAGTTTTTGCGGTCCCCTTATTTTGATTGCCTGGTTATACTTTTTATTCGGATTAAAATTAAAGAAGAAGTATTCCGCGGGATTTATGACCGGGACTTTTACAAAGTCAATATCCGCTCCAAGCTTACGAAGTTCCTCGACGTAGGAAAAACGGTTTTCAAAGACCCTTTCGTAGATTAGCGAATCTCCCTTGGCCTGTGTCATAAGAACCGCCCAATTTGGTTGCCAATCGGTCATGAATCCGGGGTGTGGCTGGGTGTGAATTTGGGAAGATCTAAGCGGTCCTTTATAGTAAAATCTGATCAAAGTTTTTCCCAAAACCTCAACTCCGGCTCCGACCTCCTTCATTTTTTGCAAGAATGACTGAATATTTTCGGGAGTTATTGAAGAGATTGTTACTTCGCCTTTTGTTGCTACTGCTAAAACCGCAAACGTGATTGCCTCGTTTCTGTCTGTGATAATTTCAAACGGTTGATTTAGGATTAATTTTTCAACAGGCGTGATGAAAATCTTTTTGCCGTTTTTTTGAATTTTTGCTCCCGCTAAATTTAAGAAGCGGACAAGCTCATCAATTTCGGGTTCCAGAGCAGTGTTTTCTAAGATAATTTTATCCCTGCCAAAGACTGAAAGCATGATCAGAAGCTCTGTTCCCGTATGGGTGATTTTGGGAAATCTGTAAAAGCCGGCAGGTTTGGTTTTCATTTGAGCTTGGTAATAACCAGTATCAGAGTCGTACTCGATAGTTATCCCCAGTTTTTTCATACCCTCGACAATACGATCGATTGGCCTAGCTCCTATTCTGCAACCACCCGGATTAGGAACATAACAGAGTGAAAATTTATAAAGCAGAGGAGCAAAAAGCATAAAAGAAACTCTGATTTTTGCAGCATGCAAAAGATCGACCCTATTTAATCTAAGGGTCCTGCCGTCGACAACAACCGTGTGCTCAGCAGCAAACTCGGCTTTTGCGCCAAGCGATCCGATTAGGTGCAGAAGTTCATGAACGTCGTTTATGCGTGGAATGTTTTTCAACGTAACCTCTTGATCCAAAAGTAATGCGGCGATAATCACTTTTAGCGCGACGTTTTTTGCACCGGACAGAGTAATTGCTCCTTTTAACAGTTTCCCTCCTTTGATTATGAATGAATTCTCCATATTTAAATCATGATATTCGGTTAACTGGTCAGCTTGCAGACGGTTAAATTACAATAACCTCCTCTTGAAGCGTTATGCCGAATTTATCCTTAACTTTTTTCTTAATTAAAAGTAATAGTTTTTTAAGATCATTCGGATCTCCGCTCCCGTCATGAATAATAAAGTTGGCGTGTTTATCCGATACGTGAAATTTTCCTACCCTGGTGTTTTTAAGTCCCGCCAGATCAATAAGTCTACCCGCCGATTGATCGTTAATATTCCTAAAAAAGCAGCCGCTGGTGAATACACCAAAAGGTTGAGTCAGTTTTCTATATTTCATGGCGAAATCAGCGTGCTGCCTGGTCTTTTGAGGATCAGATTTTTTTAGTTTGAAATTAGCCTCAAGAACCATTTCTTTATTTTTTTGCAGACTGCTTTGATCGTATGCAAAGTTAAAATATGACCTGTTTACTTTTTTTTCACTGCCGTCACGGTCGAGAAGTACTGCAGATACAAGATTGTCACCTACGTACACAGTTGGTTTTGTCCATTTAGAGTTCATGTACAATGCGCCGCCGATTGTGCCCGGTAATCCGAAGTGAAATTCAAGACCTTCATATCCGTATTCAGCCAGTTCTTTGGCTAATTTTGTGATCGGATATCCGGATGATACATTTAGCATTACTGCGTTTTTATTGACTTCAATTTTTTTGTGAATATATTTATTTCTAACTACCAACCCGTTCAGCTTTTTGTTAATTACTGCCAAATTTGAACCCCCTCCAAGAATAAGAAGCGGTAGTTTCAACTTTAGAGAAACCTTTTTTGCATTTACCAGATCGTTTCGCGAGTCTGCTTCAAAATAATACTCGGCTGTTGTTTTAGTCCGCAAAGTAAGATAGGGTGAGAGATTGAAGTTCTCTTTTATGCGATTTGAACCTAAATATTTCTCTAATTTGTTTTTTAAGTTAGTCATATTTTATTGGGATCCTTCGACTCCCAAATAATGTAAGTGGTCGCTCAGGATAAAATTATCGCGAAGCGATAATTTTAATTATATCATCTTTGAGTTTATATACGTCTCCAGCGCCCATGGTGAAAACAATGTCTTGATATCTGATATTAGATATTAGATATTTGTAAAGCGTTGATTTTGAATCTGCAAAGATTAATGTATTTGGGCTTAGTTTGACTAAATCCTTGGAAGTGATTTTAAAATTTTTTGGGTTTTCGCGGGCAGAGGAAAAGATAGGTAGAATAAATACTTGATCAGCTAGACTCAGACTTTCGGCAAAGTCCTTAAGCAGTATCTGGGTTCTAGAGAAGGTGTGGGGTTGGAATATTATGATGATTCTTTTTCCGGGAAAACGAAGTCGTGCGGCGGATATTGATGCTTTTATTTCATTTGGATGATGAGCATAATCATCAAACAATAATGTACCATTTTTTTCAAACAGAAGTTCAAATCTTCTTTTAGCTCCTGTAAAGTCAGCTATGGCTTTTTTTATTTTGTCAGGCGAAAATCCAAGTCGAAGCAGAGCTAAAATTACGCCGGCTGCATTTGAGACATTTTTTTCTCCAAAAAGAGAGATTTGAAAGGTCCCCAGTGATATTTTGTCAAATCGACCCCGCTTCGCAGCGAGGCGAATAAGTTCGGGATGACAGACCAACTCAAACGAAGAATGTTGACTTTTTATTGCAGCATTCACAATCTGCAAATGAGCTTTTTTACCATATCCATAAGTTAAAAAAGACATTTTAGGGAGTCGTTTGGCAACGGTCATGAGACTTTCATCATCTGCGCAGAAGATCAAACTGGATTTGTAATATTTTTTGTCATTCGACGAAAAACTGTGCATTTTTTCAAAGAATTTTAGATAGGCTTTTTTCACTTCGTTTAAGTCATTATAGATATCAGGATGGTCGAAATCGATGTTTGTACAGAGGATGTAATCGGGAGCGAGATAATGGAATTTTGGTGTTAAATCAAAAGGAGGATTAACTCCGTATTCGTCGGCTTCAACAACAAAATAATTTTTTCCTGTAAAATCACCGCCTGGATAACCGTTAAAATCCGAACTACCGATTAAATAACTTGGTTTTGCTCCAAGCTTAATGAGGGCATATGAAAGCAGGGAAGAGGTCGTGGTTTTGCCGTGACAACCGCAGACGGCTATAGCTGTTTTAAATTCTTTGATAATCCGTCCCAAAAGTTCGGCTTGAGATATTATCTTAATTCCCCGCTTTTTAGCTTCTTTGACTTGTGGATTTTTATCTCCTCGATGAGCTGCAGAGTATACGATCAGGTCGGTGTTCGCCGGAACATTTTTAGGATCAAATCCGACTTGCCAAGCGATCTTATTTTTTTTTAGCAGTTCGTCGGTAATAAATTCTTCCTCAATATCCGAGCCGGCAACTTCTTTACCCATCTTCTTCAAAATTATAGCTAAATTGGACATTGCAACTCCCTTAATCCCTACGATATAAATTTTTTTTGATTGATTTAACATTCCAAATATTATAAAATGCAAATTTCCTTCATCTCTAGCTTCGGGATGGGATTGAATTAATAACCCAATCTCAATTATACATTGATAATCCTATTAATTTAATGTATAAAAGATAACTAATATATGCAAGATCAGGTTAGTCAGGTTGCGAGCACGAATGAAGTCTGTCCCAGGTGCGGAAATCCATTAGGTGAGATTACGACGACCAAATCTGGCAAGCAGATGCAGAGATGCTCAACCGGAAGCTGGAATCCGGAGACAAAAAAGGTTGAAGGATGTCCTTTTGTCAAATGGCTTGAAACTCCGCCACAACAATTGGATGAAAAATGCCCTAAATGCGGCTCGCCGCTGCTTTTAGTGACAACACGATTCGATAAAAGGCTAAAAAGATGTTCGACTAACAAGTGGGATCCGGAAACAAGAACTTCAAGCGGCTGTGATTTTGTAGAGTGGTTAAAAGGAACCAGCGAGAATCTCGACGAGGACTGTCCGACATGCGGAAACAAATTAATTCTCTACACGGCAGCAAGCGGGAAGAAGCTAAAAAAATGTTCAACCAATAAGTGGGATCCTGCAACTAGGGAGGCAAGCGGATGTCCTTATGTTCAGTGGATAAATTAATTTACATTGAAATTTGTTAGATTCTGCCAGTTGTTTCCTTCCCGCCAGTGCTCGCTTCGGATTCGATAGCCCTCGACTCTGCGCTGTCGGGAACCCTCCCACAACTGCCATCTAACAAATAATTCATAGTTTCATTACGAAATTAAACATTTCGGAAAAGTTTTGCGATTTGGCTCTTCGGCGGGAGAAAAATCTTTTACTGTCGCATTTCGTGCAAAAAGGAAAAAAGTCGATATTTTCTTTTTTTATTCCCGCATCCAGGAGTTCCAAATAATTTAACTGGGATAGACTGATGTGCCAACGGCCTTTTTTCAGAATAAATATTTTCCTAGAATATCCGTCAAATTCCTCCAAAAAGTTGTAATAAAGGCTATCGTCCACTTCGTAACAGCAGATTCCAATGGCTGGGCCAATTGAGCAAATGAGATCTTCAACTTTAGAATTTACTTTTAAGAAAGAAGTAACCATTTTATTAGCCATATTTTTTAGACTACCCCGCCATCCCTGGTGTGAAATTCCGATATAACCTGTTGTTTTGTCAACCATGATTAAAGGAACACAATCAGCGTTTCTTACGACGAGAATAATTTGCGTATTCTTGGTAAGAATTCCGTCACTGTCTGCAATTATTTCCAGATAATCTTTTGATTTTGCATCTTGGTAGAGTTCAATATTAGTCGAGTGAATCTGCTCTAGAATGGCTATTTTTTTAAAAGTTATCCTTTGTTGATTAAAAAAATTGGTTATGGTGTATGAGTTTCTAGCGTCGCCCAGATCGCTAATGCTGAAGCCGGAAAAATAATTTCTGTCGTTAACTTTAGTTGAATAAAAAATTTTTAGATCGGGGTTAAAGGTAATCATATTTTTTTAAAGCATCTATTGCGGCTTGTTTTTCATTCCAGGGAACTTCTTTTTTTCCTCTGCATAAGCTTTTTTCATGACTTTTACCGGTTAAAATCACAACATCCCCCGGTTTGGCAATTGTTACTGCTTTTTCAATTGCTTCCTGCCTGTTAATAATAATTTCATATTTGTCCTTGTCAATTGTTTGAGCTATTTCGTTATTGATTTTCAGGGGATCTTCATCTCGGTAATCTTCCTCAGTCAGGATTATTTTATCTGCATAAGTATTGCTTTCCTTTCCCATCAGGGGGCGCTTAGATACATCCCTCTTTGCAGCACTGCCAAAGACATGAATTAATCGGTTGCCCTTTTTGATGAATTTTCTCTTTACTTCGCTTAAGACTTCGTGTAGGGCATTAGGTGTGTGGGCAAAGTCAATGATGATTTTAAAAGGATTATCGACAACTATTTCCAGTCTACCCGGTGGTAGTTGAAAAGTTTTTAGAGCATTCAGAATATCTGAAACTTTCAATCCTAACAATTTACAAATAGAATATGCTGCCAGATAGTTGTAATTGTTAAAACGGGCAAGATTTAATTTTAATTTCTTGTCAATATCCAAGTTGAAATCTCCTTTATTTTTTAGTCCGTAGGTCCAAATTTTTTTATCCAGCAATTTCTTTAATATAGAAAAAGAAATATCGTCTGCATTTAATAAAGCAATTTTTGCCCTTTGCAGCAAAATCGCCTTGGCCATGACATAGTTTCTATAAGTTTTATGCCAGTCCAGATGTTCATGAGTTATATTGGTCAAAACACCGGCTTCATAATCGATCAAAGATGACCGGTTTTGCGCCAGTGCATGAGAAGTAGTTTCGAGCACAAAGTAATCGTCACCCGCGTCAACGCTTTGCCTGAGATATTTTTGCAGCGGGAAAACATCGGGAGTTGTAACATGAAAGCCGATGTCATAAGTTTTGCCTGCAATATTGGCATAAACTGAAGAAACCATAGACACTTTTTTCCCGGAAGTTTTAAGTATATGATAGATAAGGTGGGTGGTTGTAGTCTTGCCGTCGGTACCTGTCACACCAATCATTTTAAGCTTATGGCTTGGGAAACCATAATAGACATTAGCTATTATAGACTGAAATAGATGGTATAGATTTTTGATATTTTGTAATAATTTTTCCATATAAAATCAAAAATTAAATATTAAAAATCAAAATGACATATTAAAATATAAAATGATTTATTACTTTTTGATTTTTACTTTGTCATTTTGCTATTTGATTTTTGCTATTTAATATCTTATTCAGGTGCAATATTATAGTAAACTAACAATTCCTTTGCCACATCGAAAAAGAGGGGAGCTGCGGTTTCTGAACCCCAAGGAGAGCTTTCTGGTTCTCTAAGTATCACCAATGCCAAAAATTTTGGATTGGAAACCGGAGCGAATCCAATAAAAGAAGCTACTGTTTTTGTCGGGTCATAATGTCCCTTGATTGGAATCTGAGCGGTACCGGTTTTTCCTGCTATTTGGTAACCTTTTGGTTTTGCCCAGCGAATTTCACCATTTTCAACTGCCGAGAGAAGCATTTTTTTAATAGTTTCGCTGGTCTTTGCGCTAATTACCTGCTTTTCAAGTTTAGAAGAAATATTTTTTTCATCCTCGCCTGATCCAATTTTCTGTACAATATAAGGCTTGAACATTTTTCCTCCGTTAACTAAAACTGCGAATGCCCGGATCATCTGGATGGGTGTTATGGCAATACCTTGACCAAAGCTGACTGTAGCAAAATCTATGGGATACCAGGCGGTTTCCGGCTTTAAGTTACCGTACGACTCTCCCTGCAGATCAATACCCGTCGGTCGATCAAAACCGTATTTTTTAAGATAGGCAAATATTTTTTTCTGTCCCAGTTGTTGGCCGACATGCACCATACCTACGTTCGATGATTTTTCCAAAATTCTGGTCAGAGAAATTCTTCCTTCATATTTGTCATCCCAGGTTTTTATAGTGTATTCTCCGATTTGGACGGGTCCCTTTTCGTCATAAAAATCAGCTGGACGGACACTATTTTCTTCCAGGGCTGCTGCCAAAATTAAAGGTTTAAAGGTAGAGCCGGGTTCATACAAATTGGATATTGCAGGGTTTTTAAAAAATTCTTCTGAAAAATTATAGTAGTGTTCGACATCAAAATCGGGTAGACAGCTTAAGGCCAAAACTTCCAGAGTTTGCGGATTAACCAGCAAAATGCAGCCTTCTTTGGCTTTATATTTTTCAAGTCCTTTTCGCAGTCTAGTTTTAATTATTTCCTGAACAGGCTTATCGATTGTCAAGAACAGGTCGCGACCGTTCTCTGAATCAAGTTTTTGTTGAGTGCCAATCAAAATTGGGCGACCCAATAGATCTCTATCGCTTTTTAGAATTCCCGGCAACCCGACCAAATCTTTATTGTAATATCCTTCGATACCAAAATAACCCAAATTTTCCCCTTGGGAATCCTTACCGACAAAACCAAGCAGGTGGGCCGACAAAGAACTTTCCGGGTAAGATCTTTGAAATCTATCCTCAAATCCCAATCCATTTAATCCCAAGTCCTGAAGGCTCTGTTTCTGGGTACGGTCTAAACCGTCTTTTACGGCGATCCAATTTTTGTTACTGTCTACTTTTGCTTCCAGTGACGCCTCACCCATCTGTAATACCGCATCGACTCTTTTGACAAACTCTTTCGTATCCTTGATTTTTTTTGGTTCAATATAAAAAAGATAAGACGATTTATTTACAGCCATAGGCTCGCCGTTTTTATCATAAATCTTGCCCCGTTCGGGCACAATCCGGCTGGTTTTTAAATAATTAGCGTCAGAGGAGATAGGGTTAATGATCTGCAGAAAGATAAGTTTAACGATAATGGCAACGTACGAAAGAAAAAAAACTATAAATAACAGTTTTTGTTTGGACATATCGCCTATTGACTTCGAGCATATTTGAGATTTTCAAGATAGACAGGCTGAGCCTTTTGGGTAAAATCCAGTTGTGCTGCCATTGAAGTAGCGTACTGAAGCGAATTAACCTCGAAAATTTTATTTTCAAGGGTAAGATTTTCCTGATGTAAATTCTTAATTCCTTTTTCAAAATGGTTAATTCTATCGCTCAGGCTGATGCTATGAAGAAAAACATAAATATTAACAGCAACTAAAATTAAAAATACTGCCCAGATGGAAAGTTTAGTTAGATGTTTCATAGCAGATTATCCGCATTTTGGCTGATCGTTCAAATTCTAATCCTCTTTTTGACACGATAACTTTTTTATTAAATTGTTTTAGATTATTATTACTAATAAATTGTTTTACTGTTCTGTCCTCGATCGAGTGGAATGATATAACAACCACTCTGCCGGTCTTTTTAAGAATTCTCAAAGATCCTGCCAATGCATTTCTTAAGTTTTCTATCTCATTATTTACTGCAATTCTCAGGGCTTGAAAAATTCTGGCATAGGTTTTATCGCCTAGAGTACTGTACCTGGTTTCTCCAATAACCTGATTGATGATGTTAATGAGATCCTTTACTTTTTCAATCGGTTTTATGGTACGGGCGCGAACAAGAACTTTACTAATTGCCAAAGAATTGATGTCTTCACTATATTTTGCAAAAATTTCATAGAGTTCGTCTTGACTCAAACTGTTAACGACTTTGGATGCGGTCGTCTCAAATGTCGTACTCAATCTCATGTCCAACGGTTCTTCCAGGTTTCTGTAGGAAAAACCCCTACCCGAATTTTTGATTTGTTTTACCGACAAACCTAAATCCAAAAGTATTCCGTCAACCGGAAAAAAATTATTCTCTATTGCTATTTTTTCTATGTCCTTAAAATTTCCCTGGATTATTTTGCTGTTATCGATGGTTAACTTATTAATTTGATTCCGGTCGATTTCAATTCCTAATACTTTTCCGCCCAGTTGTGCGATTTGAATCAGATGACCGCCTTCTCCGACTGTTGCGTCAATGTATAGCCCATCCTTTTTGATGCTCAAGCCTTCGACTGCCTCTTTTAAAAGTACCGGAGTGTGCATTGTTAAGGTTTTATTTTCTTAATATATTCGTTCCACTTGTTTGATTCCCAGACTTCAAAGTGGTCTCCCACTCCGATAATCGTGGCGTTATTTTTCAAACTTGCATAGTCTAAAAGTACTTTTGGTATTACAAATCTGCCTTGATTATCGATTTCAATGATAGCCGCACTTGAAAATAGATGCCTTTTCGTTTCTGATTTTTGTTCTTCCAAGGATGATTGACTACCAAAGGATTTGGCCGCTTTTTCCCAGTCAGTGTTTCTAAATCCCGAGAGACAGCCGTCAAATCCTTTGGTTAAGGTAAATGTTTTACTCGTACCCAATGCTTCCCGTATTTTTTTGGGGATAATAATTCTGCCTTGTCCGGAAAACGTGACGCGGTATTCCCCAACAAAAAACACCATATTACTCCATTTAAATCCATTTGAAGCCTTTTGTCAAGACCCACAATTTGTGTTTGAAATAAACGCCGGCTCTATATGCACTTTTGCATTGCCGCTTTAAAAAGACGAATTCTATTTTATAATTAGCACATGAATAAAATCATCAGCAAGACGCGGCAGTTTATCTTTGCCAAACAGACAAGCATGTTTTCTTCAGCAATGCTTCTAGCCGTGATGATAATTGTTTCCCGCTTTTTCGGATTTTTCCGCTATCGAGCGCTTTCCGGCTTATTTACTAAAGAGGAATTGGATGTATTCCTTGCTTCGTTTAGAATTCCCGATCTTGTGTTTGAACTTTTAATTACTGGAGCTTTAACCAGCACGATAATTCCTATTTTTATCAAATATCAGAACAATAAAGAAGAGTTGAGCTTAAATATTTCCTCGATAATGAATCTCATTTTGCTTTTGATGGCAGGATTGATATTTATTTTATTTATATTGATGGATTTTATTGTTCCGGCGATTACGCCTGGATTTAGTAAAGAAAAAATAGACGCGATAATACTTTATTCGAGGCTGTTGCTGATCGGTCAATTGCCTTTTTTGATCATTGGCAACTTTTTAACCGGTATTGCCCAAGCCAATAAAATGTTTTTTTTGCCGGCTCTAGCCCCGATAGTATACAATCTTACAATTATTGTCGGAGCGCTATTTTTTAGTTCAAGTTTTTATCTTTTAGCTCCGATATTTGGAGTTATAGTCGGGGCGATTTTATTTGTGATTATTCAGTTGCCGATTTTGTCCAACTCCAACTTTACCTACTATTTAATTCTAAAGAAAACTTCTGCCATGGTTGATTTTTTTAAGGTAGTCACACCCCGAGCACTTACCGTCATCTTTGCTCAGCTTGATTCGACAATTGATTTGATTTTAACTACACTGCTAGGAGCCGGATCTTATACTATTTTTTACTTTGCCCAGCATCTTCAACTTCTGCCGGTATCGGTCATAGGGGTTGCTTTTGGTCAGGCTGCATTGCCGTATTTAACCGAAGTTTATCAGGAAAAAAAAATTGAGGAGTTCAAAAGGATTGTCATCGATTCGGTTCTAAGCCTGTTCTTTTTTACAATTCCGATCGCCAGTTTTTTAATATTTGCCCGAACTCCGCTGGTCCGATTATTTTTCGGAGGGCCAAAGTTTGACTGGGATGCGACAGTGGCTACGGCAATTACCCTATCTTATTTTTCCATATCCCTGCCTTTTCACACTATTTTTTATTTTCTCACCCGCTGTTTTTATGCTTTTTTGGATACTAAAACCCCCTTTTATATTAGCATGGTAACTATAGCTATCAACACCGTTTTAAGTTTAATATTTGTTCTAGTTCTCAAACTCCCGGTCTGGTTTATCGCCGGTTCTTTTTCTTTCGCCATGATCTTAAACGTCACATTATTGTTTTTGCTTCTGGCGAAAAAAATAGAGGGTCTGGATCTTAAACTTCTCTCCATCGAATCAATCAAAATGATTTTTGCCACTCTCATTTCCTCGATTATCGTATACTATTCTATGAAGTTTATGGACGGGCTTATTTTTGATACATCTTATACGATTAATGTTTTTCTTTTAGTTACAACCGGCGCAGTTATCTTTATTTTTCTATATTTATTTTTGTCCTGGCTTTTGGATATAAGAGAGATATATTTGGTGAGTAAACTTTTGTTAAAGGCTAAAGAATACCAAAAGAGAATTGTTGAATTTTATACGGTATATGAATAACGAAAAACAACTTATTGCAGTTAAGGCAATACAAAAAAAGCTTCTGGGTAAAAAGTTAAGCCATAAAGAAATTTTTATTCTCATGGATGAGATCGCTCATCATAGACTAAGCGAAGTCTTGACCGCCTATTTTGTCGCGTCTTCATTTAAGGAAGGTTATACTCCCGATGAGCTTTTTTATTTTACTAAGGCGATGGTTGATACCGGAAACAAATTTAAATTTAAAGGAATAGTCGCAGATAAACACTCAACCGGAGGGGTTTCCGGGACAAAAACAACTATGATTATTGTTCCAATCATCGCGGCAGCCGGAATTAAAATACCAAAGATATCGTCGCGGGCGATAACCACTCCGTCGGGTACCGCGGATACGATGGAAGTATTAGCCAAAGTCAATCTAACACCGAAGGAAGTTACCAGAATTGTAGAGAAAGTGGGAGGCTGCATAGCCTGGAATGAACATCTCAACATCGCTCCGGCTGACGATATAATTATAAAAGTAGAGGAGCCTTTGTCATTTGAGTCTTTTGACAAGATAATTATTTCGGTTATGGCCAAAAAAGTGGCTATTGGAGCGACGCATTTAATCCTTGACCTGCCGGTAGGGAAAACGATGAAGATACGTCATTTTCATGACGCAGACAAAGTTAGGGAAAAATTTAAAGAACTCGCCCGAAGATTCAAAATTAAGATTGTTTTTGATATCAATGAAACTCTGGAGCCGGCAGGAAGAGGAGTTGGTCCGGCTCTTGAAGCGCTTGATGTCTTATACGTATTGGAACAAAAAGCAAAACGTCCTCTTAAGCTCGAAGCAAAGGCCTTGCGGTTGGCGGGAAAACTACTCGATCTTTGTTTTTCAGACATGGGAATAAAAAAAAGCGGCGAGGATGAAGCCAGACGAATATTGACGGACGGCACGGCTCTTAAAAAATTCAGGGAGATAGTCAAAGCCCAGCACGGCGATGATCAAGTTTCGTCAGAATCTTTTAAATTAAAATCGCATATCTCAGAAATCCGATCCCCCCGTTTTGGTAAAATTAAAGAGATTAATAATTACAATCTTAATTCTTTAGCCAAGATTTTGGGAGCGCCAAACGATAAATTCGCCGGAATTTATCTGATTAAAAAACTAGATGAATTTGTAGATAAAAAGGAACCCTTGCTGAAATTTTACTCGAGTGACAAGTACCGCCTGAAAGAAGCTGAGGTAAGTTTTATAAATTTTCCGGTTTATGAAATTGAATAATATCGCGGTAGAACGAGAAAAATAAATTACAACCGGAATGAGACTAAAATTATGAAAAGAGTGATAATCTTAGCAAGTCTAATGTTAATTTTTTCTACTGGATTTTACCTTTACTATAGAGAGGGAACCCTTCCTGTAGATAAAAAGAGCGAGGAGAGCAAAATCTTTATTATCAAAAAAGGAGAAAATTTAAGCAGTATTGCCAATAACTTAGCCGATCAAAAATTAATCCGTAATAAAGTAGTTTTCTATCTGGTTGTTAAACGATTCGGAATCGAAAGAAAAATTCAGGCGGGTGATTTTCGCTTGTCTGCGTCTATGAATACACATGAGATTGCATCAGCGCTAACTCACGGGACTTTAGATGTCTGGTTGACGATTATCGAAGGAATGAGGAAAGAAGAGGTTGCGCAGGTTGTTTCGCAAGGTTTGAATATACCCGAAACCGAATTTCTTAAATTTGCCAATGAAGGTTATCTTTTTCCGGACACCTATCTTGTACCAAAGGAAGCAACAGCTGCGGCGGTGGAAAATATTTTAGAGGATAATTTTAACAAACGATTTAATAACGAGTTAAAAGAAAGCGCAAGAAGAAGAAATCTTACGGTTGATCAAGTTGTTACTTTGGCATCATTGGTTGAGAGAGAAGCCAGATTCGCCGAAGACCGACCGAAAGTCGCAGGGGTACTTCTTCATCGCCTGAAAAATAATATGAAGTTGGATATAGATGCGACTATTCAATATGTTTTGGGATATCAGCCTGAAGAAAAAAGCTGGTGGAAAAAAGAGCTGACTTTTTCAGATTTGGAAGTGAATTCTCCCTATAATACCTATAAAAATGCCGGACTACCGCCAGGTCCGATAGCCAACCCCGGACTAGCAACTATAACTGCGGTAGTTGAGGCCAGTTCGGACGGTCCGTATCTTTATTATGTCTCAGATTCCTCAGGCCACCTGCATTTTGCTCAAACCATAGAGGAGCATAATGAAAATATCAGGAAGTATTTAAAATAATTTCTAGCCAGGGTTGTATATTCGCTCAGGGTAAACTTCTCCGTTCCAGTTTTACTTTTTGCGGAGGAAGGCGGGGATGTCGAATTCGGACTCGGTTTCGAGGAGGTCTTCGTCAGTGACGAGATCTTCATCGAGTGAGGGTTTTGGGGAAGCTGGGGGATTTGAGGGAGCATTAGAATCTTTTTTCTCGATATCTTCGACTGGTTCTTCACGCTTAAATCGGAAAAGTTTTAATCGTCTTTCGTCAAATTTAGTGGCAATAATTGTAATTTTAATCTGGTCGAGCATCTTTTCGTCGATGACTGCTCCAAAGATAATATCGGCATCAGGATCGACTGTCTTGGCGATGATTGAGGCGGCTTCGTCGATCTCGGTCATCGATAGATCCTGGCCTCCTACGATATTAAACAAAACTCCGCGAGCACCCTCGATCGAGATGTCAAGCAATGGAGATGAGATCGCTTGCTTTATTGCGGCCAGCGCCCTTTTTTCACCGCTTCCCACACCCATTCCCATAAGAGCTGTTCCGGCATTACTCATGACGGTACGAACATCGGCAAAGTCGACATTAATCAGCCCGGGAGTCGTAACAAGTTCGGCAATTCCTTTTACTCCCTGATGAAGTACCGAGTCGATTCTTTTAAAAGCTTCGAGAATGGGAGTCTTTTTATCAATAACCTGAAGTATTCTTTGGTTTGGAACAACAATTAAGGTGTCAACTTTATCCCGTAATTTATTTATTCCTTCATCAGCCGTAAATTTTCTTTTGGATCCTTCAAAATCAAAAGGCTTTGTGACAACCGCCACAGTCAGGGCACCCGTTTCTTTAGCTATTTCGGCAATAATCGGCGACGCTCCGGTTCCGGTACCTCCCCCCTGTCCGGCTGTCAGAAAAATCATATCGGCGCCAGCCAGATCTTCTTTCAGTCTATCGTGTGATTCTTCCGCAGCTTCGCGTCCAACTTCCGGATCTCCGCCAGAACCTAAACCCTTGGTAAAATTTTCACCGATCTGAATTTTAATCGGCGCTTTATTATTCAGAAGAGCTTGAGCGTCTGTATTGACGGCGATAAACTCCACACCGGTTATTCCTCCTTCGGCAATCATGGAGGAGAGAGCATTGCCGCCGCCTCCACCTATTCCAACGACTTTAATTCTGGCCGGTTGTCCGGCCTTGGGTTTGATTAACATAAAAGTGTGATACGAATGATACGAATCTTTATGCGAATCTACAAATATGCTAATCCTGATTATATAGTTAGAATTAGGATATTCGCAACATTCGTATAGAATTCGTAGATTCGTATCATATTAAGGGATGAACTGTTTAAAGAACTCTTTAATTTTTGAAACAGAATTACCTAAATTAATATCACGTAAAATCCGATTGAAATTCTTCCAACCCGCTTCGGTTATTATATTTTTTTGACCGTATAAAAGCAAACCAACAGTTGTTGCGTATTGCGGGGTTAACAGTTCGTCGATCAGACCGGTTACTCCGGACGGTGAACCAATACGAATTGGCATTCCCATGGCCCTTCTGCCCGTTTCGATCAGTCCTACTGTCAATGCTCCGCCGCCTGTAATTACCAGACCGGAGGGAACCGCATTGGCAAATCCGCTTTTTTCGATTTCATCTTCAATGAGCTTATAAATTTCTTCCAGTCTGGGAGCGATAATACCGTCAGTAAGACTTTTGAGAGTAACTGTTGAAACATTTTCCGGCAGTTGAAGATGAGTTAGATTGAGTTCCGTATCTCTTTTGGAAGAGTCTTTTTTATTTTGTAAGTATTGATTGAGATAAAGTTTAATTTTTTCGGCTGATTGCAAAGAAACTCTTAAACCGACGGCAATATCGTTGGTTATGTGTTTGGCACCGACCGTAATTGACGATGAATAGGAAAGAGCGCCGTCAACGTATAAACAAATATCGGTTTTTCCTCCGCCGATATCAACCAGAACTACACCCAGCTCTTTTTCCGTATCGGTAAGTACGGCTTCGGCAGAAGCTAAGGCGGCAAAGATAAAGCCGGAATTGGTAAGCCCCAATTCGGACAAACAACGATCCAGATTTTTTAAATTGGTATGAGAGGCGGTAATAATGTGAGTGTCAACTTCCAATCTTATTCCGGTCATTCCGATCGGATTTTTTATTCCGGCTTGACCGTCTACCACATATTCGCGGGGAATAACCTCAATAACCTGCCTCGTATTTGAAATAGAGATGGCTCTGGCCGCTTCTACTACTCGATTAACGTCGGCTTCGACTATCTCCGATTGGGGATTGGAGATGGCGACTACACCGTGTGAATTTAAGGACGAGATATGCGGTCCTCCGACGGAGATTAAGACTTGGTTGATTTTTTGCCCAGCCATTCTCTCGGTTTTCTCGACCGATTCCTCAACAGCCATTGTGATTTCGTCGATATCGACAATAAGTCCCTTTTTGACCCCTTTGGAAGGAGCGCTATGAAATCCAATAACGCTGATATCGTCCGATTCGGCTGATTTGACGCCGACGATGGTGGCGATTTTGGAACTTCCGATATCGATTCCTGCCAGAAGTTTGTCAGTCATATTCTCTACTAATTAAATAAGCAAATACTACAAATTGTTCAAAAAAGCAAATAAATAATAAAATAAGCGAATTATTAAATGAGTTAATTGGTTTATTTCTTCATTTATAATTTTTTTTTATTCATTTGTAGTATTTGTCGGATTTGTTTATTTGTAGTATTTAGAATTTAACAATGGGTTTATCAAATCGTAAATCGAGAACCTTAAAATCCTGCGCCTTGACTTTAAACTGAATTAATAGCGTCTCTAGCTCGTTGGCTTGTTTTTCTTTGTTTTTTTCAGCCGATAAAAGTATTTTTCGGACTGCCTCGCCATCAGGCGGAGCTTTCAAATTAAATACTATCATACTTAGTCCGCTAATATCAATACTTTCAATTTCCACCTCCAGATCCTGGCATTTTTTCAAAAGCAAAAGCGCAGTTAATAGTTCTTCATAGTCTAAAGTATTACCAATGCTTAATTGATAGTAATCAAACTGTTGATAAAAGTTAATTAAAGGAAATTGATTAACCCTCTGTTTTATTTTTTTGAGAATTTTTCCCGTCTCCGACAGATGGGCAAAACCGGTGTTCAATCTAAGCTGGGCAATGGGTTCGAGCTGTTTTACTCTTATGTTAAGAATATTCGGATATTCTTTGGTTATTTCCTCAACCATGATCGTAGGATTGCTTTTATTAATAGTTTTCGCTAGAGAATCGTTAGATAAAAAGTACAGATTGGTGCCTTTTAAATTTTTCAATCCGGAAATCTTTTCCCTCCTAACATCGCCGTGGATTCGGATTGTTTTGACCTCAAAGTATGAATTTAAAAAAATAAATATAAAAAATATTAGACAGGCTACCGCAGTTATTAAAGCGTAAACTTTGAATTTAGGATACGCTTTGCGAAAGGATTGTTTTAACGATGATTTTGGCGGCATTTTCTTTATAAAGCAATTGTACATTTTTAAAATTATTTTTATAGTTGGTAATATTGGCCATGGTTTTTTCAATTAATAGAAGTAAATGGTTGGAACTCTTCGACTGGAGGAAAATATCTGAGACCCCAGACTTTTGCATTAATTTGGCATGTTCCAACTGTTCCCGGTTGGCAGACCAGGGTAGTGGAATTAAAACAGCAGGCTTTTTCCAGGCGATCAGTTCAAAGACTGTGTTGGCACCCGAGCGCCCAACGACAAGATCTGATAATGAATATATAGATCCAATCTCGTCAGCCAAAAAATGTTCTCGCAGATAATAATTTTTTTTTAGATTTTCGGGTAATTTTTTTCTTTTTTCTATAAGTCTTCGGTAGTCGGCGTATTTTGAAATTTTACCGGTTTGATGAATCACGATGTACTTTTCCAGAAGTTGTTGAAGGATGTTTTCGATATGGACGTTAACGCTGTGGGAGCCGATAGATCCCCCGGTGACGTAGATTAGCGGTTTTGTTTTTTCAATTTTGAAGGGAATTTTGCGTATCCCGAGTACGGTTTTTCTCACCGGATTACCGCAGACTATAACCTTAGAGGCGGGAAAAAACTTTTTTGTTTCAGGGAAAGCCAAAAATATTTTTTTTGCCAAAATACCCGTTAAACGATTAGTCAGACCTGGTTTGAGCGTCTGTTCGTGCGAAAATATCGGAATTTTCAAAATAAATCCCGTCAGACAAATTGGAAATCCGATATAACCGCCAAAAGACAGTATCAGACTGGGTTTTTCGTTAAGCAAAATGACCAAAGACTGATAAAGTCCTAATGGAATTTTTATTAAATTAAGGATTAGTTTTAGACTTAGCAGTCGAGTGATTCTTCCGGTTTGAAGATTGTAAAAACGTATATTTTTTTTGGCGATTTCCTGATATTCCAGGGAATAGGTTTTTTCCCGATCCAGGTCAAATTTGCGGCCGACAAAAACCAAGTCGGCCTGATTACCGATTTCGTCAATAACGGCGAGAGCCGGACCCAAATGACCGCCTGTTATCAATATTTTCATAATTTAATAAATCCCAAATTCTAAATCCGAAACTCTAAACAAATTCTAATTATCTAATTTCAAATGTTCTAAGTGTTTTAATTTTTGAAAATTTGTATTTGAAAATTATTTAGTATTTAGAGTTTAGTGTTTAGAATTTTAAAAAACATAACTATAGGAACCTAACTTTTTTGGAAATGTTGATCAGTATGCCGATAAGTATAAATGACACTAATAAATTAGAACCTCCGTATGAGATAAATGGCAGAGGAACACCTGTTAGAGGCAGCAGATTAACCATTCCTGCCAAATTAACTATTATCTGAAGATTAAAAAAAGCGAAGATGCCTCCGGCCAAAAGTTTACTGAAGCGGTCCGGAGCATTTTGCGCAATCTGATAAATCCGAAACATAAGATAAATATAGACAGTAATGAGGAGTACTCCTCCTATAAAGCCAAATTCTTCGCCGATGATGGCAAAGATAGAGTCGGTGTGCGCTTCGGGTAGATAGAGATACTTTTGGCGGGAGGCGCCAAGACCGAGTCCCAACAGTCCACCGCTTCCTAAAGAAATTAATATTTGATTTATATGATAGGTGATTCCCAATGGATCGAGTTTTGGATCGAAGAATGCCAGTATTCTTTTTAAGCGATAGGGAGAAATCTTAACTAAGAGCAGAAAGACACCCGCTGATAGCGGAACCAAGAAGATTAAGTACCAGAGTTCTATACCGGCTAAAAAATAGATGGTAATTCCCAGGAAAAAAACTATAATGGCTGTTCCCATATCCGGCTGAAGAATGATAAGAAGCATCAGCAGGGACAACAGGGTTAAAAACGAAAAAAAACGTTTTCTTTCTTTATTCATGAACCAGGATGACAGATAGATGATCACGCTTAGTTTTGCCAGTTCGGTGGGCTGCAAATTGAAGAGTCCAAAATCAATCCATCGCCTGGCACCTCCTGCCTCATAACCAATCCCAGGTATAAGAACAATCGACAACAAGATTATCGCTCCCAGTATGAAGAAAAAAGACAGGTAATAAAGATTGTGATAGTCGAAAAGCGAAAAAAAAATCATAGCGCCAATGCCAAGTCCGATCCAGACAGCTTGCAGTTTAAAAAAATAAAAACTGTCTCCGTACTCCTGAAAACTTCGAACCGAGGAAGCTTCAAAAACAAAGAAAAGTCCCACCAGAGATAAGACTATGGGGACGGAGAATAACCATCCCAAAAATTTTTTTCTATAAGGTTTGAACTGTTTCATTTTGAAACAAGGCGCAGAATTGTGCCTTGCTGTATAATTAGCTTACCTTGAATTTTTATTCAAAACTTTGGCTCGATATGACGTTTTTCGCACACCGACACCCTCTGATGAGGGTCACCCTCGGTGATTTGCTCAAAACGCATATCTTCGCCATATTTTGTTAATGATTTATCTTATCAATAGTACATTATATATGAATTTGTCAGCCAGCAAGCTAAGAATGAGACATCCCAGTTTTATATACCATGCCTACAGATTTGAGCTAATTAAAGATTCACTTTATTTCCGCTTTTTTTTTGAGATAGAACCAAATCTAATCTTTCATCCCGAAGTAAAGATAAATGGTGTTGCGAAGCGGCGGTTAGACAAAATCGGCCCGGAGGTCTTGAATAATTTTGCTTTTCATCTGGGGTTGATGGAAATTCCGAGTTACTGGAAAACAACCTGTTCACCCGAAATCGTCGTTAAGGCCGGGACTTTGGATAGATATCAGCAAGATTGGTGGAAAGATCTGCTACTCAAAGGTTTGGGGGAATTTTTTTATGTCAATAATCTGGACTTTATGGGTCGTGATTTTGTCAGGATTAAAAGCGCCGGTTCAAACAATTTGGCCGTTTTCGAGAAAAAACTCAACTCACAAAGGTATCTTCTGCCGATTGGCGGAGGGAAAGATTCGTCAGTAGCTCTTGGGATTCTCGCCAAAAGTAAAAAAAAGACCGTTCCTTTTATTCTAAATCCCATCGAGGCCTCACGACAGATTATCAGACTCAATAAATTTGAAAAAACGGTTAGCGCGGAACGAATAATTGACACCAAGCTTCTGAATCTCAACAAAATCGGCTATCTCAACGGACACACGCCGTTTTCCGCCTATCTGGCGTTTTTAAGCACGGTTGTGTCCGTGTTATTTGATATCAAGACGACTTTGGTCGCAAATTCGAGAAGTTCTAATGAGGGAAATACAGTATATAAGAGCGAAGAGATTAATCACCAGTACTCTAAAAGTTTTGCTTTTGAAGAAAAATTTAGGGACTATGCAAAAAAGTATTTGGTGTCCGACTTCGTCTTTATCAGTTTATTGCGGCCTCTGTATGAACTCCAGATCGCTAAAATATTTTCAAATTTTCCAGTTTATTTTCCCCAGTTTAAGAGCTGTAATAAAAATCAAAAACAAAATTCGTGGTGTCACAGGTGTGCTAAATGTCTTTTTGTCTACAGCATACTTTATCCTTTTGTCGACCGGAAAATTCTTACTGAGGATATATTCTCCCAGGATTTATTTGAGAAAAAAGAATTGCTCCCGGTTATGAAAAAATTCCTGCAGGTATTTAAAGTAAAACCATTTGACTGTGTCGGGACCAGAGAAGAGACAAAAGTCGCACTTCAGATGTGTATAAACAAGGCGAAAAAAAGGCAAAAAAAATTACCCCTGCTTCTGCAGACTGCAGTTTCGGAAAAATTAATTAAATTTAAAAACGAAGAAAAACGGAGCCAGAATATTCTAAACGGATGGGATGAGCAGAATTTCCTGACAAAAGATTTAGAATCCCTGCTCAAGCAAGCGATTAGACTATGAAAATTTTTCCGCTGATCAAAAAAAAGAAAATTCTTATTTTGGGTTTAGGAAAAGAAGGTCTCAGCACCTATTTTTTTTTAAGAAAACGCTTTCCCGATAAGGTTTTGACATTAGCTGACAGTCTTACTTTTGGCAAACTCCCTAAAGATTTACAGCTTTTGCCAAAAAAAGACAAAAAAATTAATTTTAAATTAGGTAGAGGATATTTAAGGGGTGTTAGAGGATTCGGCATAGTTTTTGTCTCTCCCGGAATTAGCGATTCAAACCTGGAAAAGGTCAGAGGAGCGCAAACGATTGTTTCAACTAATCTTGAACTTTTTTTTGAGTTGTGCCGCGGCAAGATAATAGGTGTTACAGGAACAAAAGGCAAAAGTACTACAACCTCATTGATTTACCGTGTATTAAAACAAGGAGGATTAGATGTTCGAATTGCCGGCAATATCGGTGAGCCGGCGCTATCTTTTTTGGAAAAAGTAAAGTCTGACACAATATTTGTACTGGAGCTTTCCAGCTATCAATTAATGCGTCTATATAAAAGTCCTAATATTGCCGTAATTCAAAATATTGTTCCGGAACATCTGGATTATCACGGATCTTTTGCAAAATATGTCAAAGCGAAAGAAAATATTGTTAAGTTTCAGAATAAAAAAGATTATGTAATCTATAACTCCAAATCAATTATTGCAACTAAAATTGCTCAAAAAAGCCCCGGGAAAAAAATTCCCTTCAACGATTTTACAAATGAAATAGAAGAATCCATCATCCCGATAGTTTCGATTCCTCTAAAGGGCAAATTTAATCTGCAAAATGTCTTACCGGCAATCTTAATTGGCAGAATGTTTGATGTCCCGGATAAAAAAATTGCTAAAGCAATAAAAAGCTTTAAGCCGCTTGAACACCGTCTGGAATTTGTCGCCGTTGTTAATGGCGTCGAGTATTATAACGATAGTTTATCGACGATCCCCGAATCGGCAATTGCAGCCCTGGAAACTTTCCCGGATCTATCCAAAATTCTGATTCTGGGAGGATATGACAGGGGATTAAATTATTCCAATTTGGCAAAGGCAATTTTATCCACAAGAGTAAAGGGTGTTATTCTTTTTCCCACAACCGGTCAGAGAATCTGGGAAGAAATAAAAAAGGGGTTTAAAAATAAAGTTTTGCCAAAACATCAGTTTAGCGATAAAATGTCGGAAGCGGTAGAAACTGCACATAATTGGGCAAAGAGTGATGATGTGGTACTGCTTAGTCCTGCTTCTCCCAGCTTTTCGATGTTTAAAAACTACAAAGATCGTGGAGATCAGTTTAAGAAAGAGGTATATCAATTATCACAAAAAAATATTTAAAGAATTTTGTTGAGCGAATTTTGGTTTTAGCCAGGAAAATTTAGTAGAATATTAACTTATGTTTAAAGAAGTGAACCCGAAAGTTTCTTTTCCGCAAATAGAGGAAAAGATAATTAAATACTGGAAGGAAAATAAAACTTTCGAAAAATCAGTTGAATCTAGACCTAACAATAAACCCTGGACTTTTTTAGACGGCCCCCCTTTTGTTACTGGAATGCCGCATTATGGTTCGCTTCTTTCAAGTCTTCCCAAAGATGTATTCGGCAGGTATTGGACCATGAAGGGATACAGGGTGCGAAGAGTTTGGGGTTGGGACGGGCATGGATTGCCAATAGAAAACAAGGTGGAAAACGCTTTACAAATCAAACGAAAAAAAGATATCGAAGAAAAAATCGGAGTAAAGAAATTTATCGAAGAATGTAAAAAATATGTCCGTGAAGTATCACAGGAGTGGGAATGGTATGTGGATCACATCGGCAGGTGGGTGGATTTTAAAAACGCGTATAAGACCTGGGATTTTGATTATATGGAATCCGTAATGTGGGTTTTTAAGCAAATGTACGATAAAGGATATATATATAAAGGATTGCGTGTTTCACTTTATTGTCCCCACTGCGCAACTCCAATCTCCAATTTTGAGGTAGCAATGGATGCTGAGAATTATAAGAGAGTAACCGAATCGGGAACAATCTATAAATATCCATTGCTGGGAGAGAAAAAATCCTACTTGCTTGCCTGGTCTACGACTCCCTGGAATAAATTAGCAACTCCGGCCTTAGCTGTTAATCCGATGCTTGATTATGTAAAGGTTGAGCAAAATAGGGAATTTTATATCTTGGCTAAAAGCACACTTAAGGTGCTTAAAAAAGATGCTCACAAGATTATAGAAACATTTAAAGGTAAAAAATTAATAGGCAAAAAATTCCAACCGCATTATGATTTTTATAAAGTTGAACCCGGGAAAAAAGCTTTCGTAGTCATCGGCGGAAAATTTGTTACGGCTGAAGAAGGAACAGGAGTCGTAACACTGGCAGTATACGGTGAAGAAGATTTGGAAGTAATGCAAAAAGAAAATATTCAGATGGTTTTTCATGTTGATGAAGAGGGCAGAATAAAAAACAATGTGCCAAAATTCGCCGGTATGAAATATTTGGCAGCCAATAAAGCTGTGAACGAAAATTTGATGGAACGAAATTTGATATACCGTGATGATTCATATACCCACAGTGTTGCGCATTGTTGGCGGTGTGGAACGCGTCTTTTTTTCAATCCCCAGGATGCCTGGTACGTGAATGTCCAAATAT
>Ga0209542_10000233_pt1 | contig 138072 bp, 132 predicted proteins | sample RifCSPhighO2_01_FD_184028 | JGI IMG/M metagenome (GOLD analysis project Ga0209542, IMG submission 184028) | Soil microbial communities from Rifle, Colorado - Rifle CSP2_plank highO2_0.1 (SPAdes) (version 2) | ecosystem: Environmental > Terrestrial > Deep subsurface > Rock core/Sediment ... | reverse complement strand
AATATGCCAAAGGAATTTACAAGGAGTCGGAAATTACCCGAATGGCAAACAATTTAGGATTTACTACAAGCAAAGGAAACAAAATCAGACAGCAGGTTATTCACAAAATGCTTCGAAGCAAAATCTACACCGGAACCTTCGTGCATAAAGGTGCAGAAAAGCAGGGCGTGTTTGAGCCGCTCATCACCACCGAATTATTTGAACGGGTCCAGTTTTATATACGCAATAAAAGCGGCCGACTGACCAACCATCCGAAACGTGCGCTCAATCCGGACTTTCCTCTGCGAGTCACGGCCCGGTGCGTATGCGGTGGCAGATTTACCGGAAGCTGGTCACGAGGCCAGCTCGGTGGACGCTATGCCTATTACCACTGCGCCAAGTGCCACAAGAAAAGCGTCAAGAAAGAAGTGTTTGAGCAACATTTTATGGAATTCCTGACACGGCTTGCTCCCAAGAAAGAGGAAATGGGTATGTTCCGAGCCTCGATCATTGATTACTGGCAAGGCAAACATAATGAGCTAAACACCGATATTGCCACGATTGACCGGAACATCGAGAAAGTCGAGGAGGAAAAAGTACGAGTCGTTGAGCTCACTAAGCAAAATGTCTTTGACAGTGAGACTGCTAAAGAGGAACTAAATCGGATCAAAGAGAAAGTAACCCTGCTTCGGTTAAGCAGAAACGAATTACAGATCGAGGAGTTTGACGTGGAGGCCAGCGTCAACTACTGCCTGTACTTTATGGTCAATGTTTACAAGCTTTGGTACGAGGTAAAACTGACCGATAAGATCAAGTTTCAAGAGATGATTTTTCCAGAAGGCGTTTTGTACGACTATTCAGCATTTGGAACCACAAAAACAGCCGATATTTACACGCTTAAACAGCTAATTGATACTCCAAATTCTACTATGGTGCCCCCGCGAGGAATCGAACCTCGATTGCAGGATCCGCAATCCTGCGTCCTATCCGTTGAACGACGAGGGCATATGTCGGCACACAGTATCACAGGGGACTTCAAAACCCAAACCGCTCTAGAATATATTTCAAAAATGGCTCATGGTGTTCCGTCTCGGCTATATAGCGCAGAAGGATTTCCCGGACATCTTCTGGATCAATATCGGTGATATATATGGAGATAAGAGGCAAGAATAATTTACGAGATTTGATCAGTAATTTGGGTGGGAAATGGTCGTGCGGCACCCAAAAAGATTCTAGAGACAAAAATGAGTAAAGAGTGTCATCTATGACCATTCCCCGATCATTGATCTCATAATACACAGTTGGAGCTGGACGAGAAACATGAATTACCAGAGCGGCCGCCGCCACTATGATGAATATGCCAGTGATAATCTGACCGAACATTATTGATACAGCCGCCAGAGCCAGAGTGATAATGCCGACGGCCCAGTACCAGTCGGAGTTTTTTTGGCCATGAAAATGGGCGGGGGCGCGCCACGATATGAGAGCTTCAGTTGCCATGTGATTATTATATCACGAGCTCGGTGAACAAATGTTCACCGAGCTTATCAACTCGGATTGAAAATGCCTTTTGTGTGTGTCATCATGGCAATATGGACGGGTGGCTGAGTGGTTTAAGGCAACGGTCTTGAAAACCGTCGTCCCCTCAAAGGGACCGTGAGTTCGAATCTCACCCCGTCCGCCTTCGCTCGCCGAAGCGGCGAGCTATGGCGGACAAAGTCCGCCAGTAGCGAACCGCGAAGGAGAGCTTCGCCGCAATATGAATTACACCGTTTATATTTTAAAGTGTGCTGACGGAAAACCGTACACAGGTTGTACGGAAAATCTGAAAGAGAGATTAGAAAGGCACAACAATGGGTACGTGCCTGCAACTAAATCTCGCCGTCCCGTTGAACTAATAACTCACATAATATTTAGCGATAAGTACAGAGCATTTGAATTCGAAAAATATCTGAAGTCAGGTTCAGGCAGATCGTTTATCAAAAAACATCTGATTTAAAATTAATTATCATGCCAATCAACCCCAACCCCAAAAACAGACGCCTGCTCGGCATAGACTATGGGTCTAAGCGAGTCGGTGTTGCTGTGTCGGATGAAGAGGGCAGGATAGCTTTTCCCTTAGTGGTACTGAAATCTTCCAAGGTATTGGCGGAAGAAATAGCAAAGATAGCATCCGAGAATAGAGTATCCGAAATCATTATCGGAGAGTCAAAAAAATATGATGGCAAAGATAATATTATTTCAGCCGATATCCGTAAACTCAAAAAACAAATAGAAGAAAAAGGTTTGACTGTCCACATGGAACCCGAGTTTATGACCAGTGTTCAAGCCGAGAGATGGCAGGGCAAGAATGATCTCTCTGACGCTTCGGCCGCCGCTATCATTTTGCAGAGCTTTTTGGATAAAAGGAAAAATAGTGCATAATGAAGTGGTGGAATACAAGCTTTATTGTTATGAATTTTGATTTCATTAGTTTCTTCATAGACCCAAAAACTATCATAGCCACTCTCGGCACGCTCGGAGTGATCGCTATCATATTCCTGGAAACAGGCGCTTTCTTTGGTTTTTTCTTTCCCGGAGATTCACTACTTTTCACCGCTGGCTATATTGCCTCACAGGGTTATATCTCTTTGGGATGGCTTCTGGTCGGCACATTCATTGCCGCTGTCATTGGCGACAGTGTCGGTTATGCTTTTGGCAAGAAAGTCGGTCCAGCCCTTTTTACCAGAGACGATTCGGTATTTTTTAATCGCCGCCACATAGTCCGTGCCCAGCATTTTTATGAAGAACACGGCAAAAAGACCATTATTATAGCTCGTTTTTTACCCATTATCCGTACTTTCGCCCCGATTGTGGCCGGTATTGGAGGAATGGATTACAAGGTCTTTTTGAAATACAACATTTTGGGCGGGTTTATATGGACTTGGGGAGCATTGTGGCTGGGTTTTGGGTTTGGTTCATTTATCCCCAATCCCGATCGTTATATTATACCGGCGGTCGTAGTAGTTATTTTGATATCAGCTCTTCCAGCCTTGCGTGAGATACTGAAGAAAAGAAACATTCAAGGGTAATATATAGTACAATTGAGTCATGCATGCCCCTATATTTTTTAGGCTTTTCCCACCGCCTAGATTATTGGCAATGAGACATATCGGTTTGGATATATCCGATGATGCGGTTCATTGCCTTGAATATGCTCTGACCACGAAAGGCTGGGTTATCAAAAATCACACAGATTTTAATCTTTCTGTTGGCATGGTCAGTGGCGGGGATATCAAAGACGAATCGGCTTTTGTTTCTATGTTGCTAGAAAAAGCTAAAGCCAAAGACTGGTCTCATGTAAAAGTCTCATTACCAGAGGAAAAGACTTATCTATTCCAGATAGATGTTCCAAGCGCTGATATGAATACTATTGAGCAAAACATAGAATCAAAACTGGAGGAGAATGTGCCGCTATCGGCGGCCGATGCCGTATTTTATTTTGATCTCTTGCCTATGTCGGTAACGGGAGGCTCCAAGAGAGCCAGTGTCTCGGTAGTTTCTCGGGAATATGTAGAACGATATGTATCTGTTCTGCATAGAGCCGGTTTGTTCCCAGTAGCTTTTGAGGTTGTTCCAAAATCTCTGGCCAGAGCGATCGTTCCATCTGGCACCGACCATACCCAACTCATGATTCACATAATGAATTCAAAGGTTGGCTTGTATATCATATCTGGGGGAGTCGTATCTTTTACTTCCACCATAGGCTTGAATAGTCCCGCTAATGACCAATCATCACGAGCCGCCTATGTCCAGGCTCTCTCAAAAGAGATAGATCGTATTCATTCTTACTGGGCCTCCAGAGCCGGCGGTCGGGCGGCTATCAGCCGGATATTGTTGGTTGGCCGAGGGGCGGCAGATTTTGAACACACCATCGGCAATCTCATAACTAGTCAAGCTATCCCCATAGAGGTTGCTCATGTTTGGCAGAATGTATTTGATATTGACCGATATATTCCAGATATTGCTCATGATCAATCTTTGGAATACGCGGTGGCTGCTGGTTTGGCTATGCCCGCTTGATATCCGATAATTATATGCACCCTACTTTTCTTCCCGACAATGAAAGACGATTGCTACGCCGAGAGTATGTTACCCGACTAGTGATCGTCATTTGTCTGGCCCTATCATTTTCTGGGCTGGTCGGTCTAGCTGGGCTGTTTCCAGCCTTTGTCCAGGCCCTGTCGGAAAAAAAGTCTATTCTGAATTCCATTGCTTCATTGGATGAAGATGGAGAATCATCCAAGATGGTGAAAGAATTGAGTGCTGATAGCCATCTTTTGGCCTTTTTGAATTTGTCTGCCGATGAAGCTATTTTGTCAAAAATAATTCAAGAAACAGTCAATGTTAGAGGTCCGATAAAAATAACTTCTCTGACAATAGAGCGCCGCTCTACGACCACGGCCGCCATCATTTTGCGAGGGGTTTCTCCGACTCGCCAGAATCTCTTGTCATTCAAGAGTCGTCTAGAAGATCTGGCTCAAGGTAGTATAGTGATCTTGCCACTATCGGAGCTGGTTTCCAGTACTGATATTAGATTTTCTTTGGAATTAAACCGGTCTCTACCACAAACGATATGAATACCAAACATTCTCACAGATATACGATACTTCTGATAATCTCACTGGTGAGTGTAGTTGGTTCAATTTTGGCGTATATTTATATGTGGCAAGCGGTCAGGACAGAGCTAGCTCAAGCTCTGTCAGCTAGAGAGCAGTCAATTCTAGAAATGTCCAAGAAGAGCCGTGAACATGAATTGACACGGCTGTATGAACTGACCTCTTTTGATCGGTCGCGTCTGCGAAGTTTCTTCATTTCTTCAGACGCTGTTGTTTCCTTTATTGAAGCCTTGGAAGCTCTGGGCCCCCAGACTGGTAGCGTGGTCTCCTTGTCCGAAATCAGCGCTGAAGCTATGGATACGGCTCCGGTCGGAGCCTTTGGTAAAGCTCGGGCCAGGATCAATGCTTTGGGATCATGGGCTTCGGTCCAGAGAGTCTTGATGCTGGGAGAATCTCTACCTTACAAGATTCATATAGATCGTGTCAGACTAGATGGGGCTGAAGCTTCTAGCAAGGATTCTTCAGGCCTATGGCGGTTGTCATTTGATATTGAGGCGACGCTCATTTCAGCGACATCTTCTGTAATAGAAAAACAATGAACATATTTCATCGTACAATACATACTCATATCCAAGATCGATCCTTCCGTCGGTTTTTCCGGCATATCGGCCGTGATCCATTCTTTGATTGGCCGGTTGTGTGCGGAGTGACGATGACAATGGTGTTTTTGTTGGTAATGGTTGGGTTTATAACCTATCGCAACATTCATGAACAGCTGGACAAGGAAGCATTTGTTCCAGTCCAGGCCACTATTTTTGATCCGAATGGGCTGGACATCTTGCTTGAAAGATTTGATGCTCGCGACAGCGAGCGAAAGGGGTTTTTGGGCGGATATCAAGGGCAGGCTGATCCTTCATTGTAAATCTCCAGTTTTGGGTTAAGCTTTATTGTTCCTTGTTCTTTTTTCAAGAATTTTCCGCCCGTAGCTCAACGGATAGAGCAGTGCTCTTCTAAGGCATTGATGGAGGTTCGATTCCTCCCGGGCGGACTGAATTTGATAATTTGCAGGAGCTTAGTAATCATAAAAGGCATTGATAGGGGTTCGACTCCCTTCGGGCGGACCAAAATAAAATCCTTATATTTAGGGCTATCTTTGGCTTTGTGTTGACAGTTAGCACTATATATGTAAGAATATAAGGAGAATTTTAACCTTGAGAAATCTTGAAATAACGATATTCGCCACAGCAGAAAGTGTCTTTCCGTTCGAGAGCATTAGGGCATTCTCTGCTGTGGCGAACCACTTTTTTTCTGATTGTCTTTGACAGGTCTGGTATGAGTCAGAGTGTACAAGGATTTGAAAAAATAGTGCAATACCTGGCAACTAATAAAAATGAAAAACCAAATAGCGACTGCCGGTGCAACCCTAATCACTTGCGTAAATTGGGATCAAGAGGGTATTGACCCGCAAGTTATTATTGATGCGGCAAAAAACAAACGCCTTCAGAAGCCTCTTACTGATTGGCTCGCTTCTCGGGGCTGGAATCTTGGCAAATTCGTCGCCAAAGACCACCTCAAAATCGGCACCGGTCCCAATGATACGCCCAAGATATCAGGTATGGGGACCAACTTCAAAAACTGGCACCTTAACACAGTAGAAGAGATGAAGGCCATATCCAAGCTGGTCCCCTTTGTCTTTCCGGTGACGATGTACGACAGGGATATCATTGTCCAGCTCGGTGGAGTCCAAAAAGCTATCACTTCACTCACTGACATTTGGGCCAAGATTAAACTTCAGCCCGAAGGACCCAAAAGTCCAGCAGGTGATCTGCTAACCAACGGATACGCCAACCTCTTCTATGTCCCACAACCGGTAAATAAGCTGGACGGCAACCGATTCAGCTACATTGATCTTGAAGGCAAAGAGATCTTTGATCAAGTAGCAGATCCTCAATACCTCTTCCAAGTCGGCAACCAATGGTTTGTGCTTCGCGTGGTCTACGTGCGCTGGTACGACGACGGCTGGTACCTCTATGCGGACTCGGTTGAGGATCCGGACAGGTGGGATGCTGGTTACCAGGCGTTCTCCCGCAATTCAGATATCAAACCCTCTGTCACTGCGGTAATCTGAACTGCCCCTTTGGCACTCGGGCACTTTGACCCTCGGTCTGCTTTGGCGGATCGGGGTCTTTTTTATGAATTTGCTATACTGTCTCTTGAAACCATGTGTTATGCGGCGGTCATGGTTTGACCGACTGGTTAGACAGGCTTTCGTGTCATGGTCTTAAGATATTTTTCCCGAGAGTCACGCTGGGTTGCCTAGCTTTCTGCGAATAAGCCTTGCCTGAGAGTGAGAGAAGTCTCTTCAAAAAAACAAGAATTGGTACATGGGATTGGAGGACTTCAAGGTCCCAGATAAAATTCAGCTTGTCATGATTTGGCAGGCGGTGATGTGGATGATCTCATGTACGAGAACGCTATGTGCTTCGCGTGGTCAACGTGAACTGGTACGACGACGGCTGGAACCTCAATGCGAACTCGGTTGAGAATCCGAACAGGTGGAATGCTGGTAACCAGGCGTTCTCCCGAAACTATTGTTTTTCTCTCCGATCTATGGTCGGGGAGTTTTTGCTTGTAGGCCTTTTTTCCAACCGCCTAGCTGACGGCCGATTTCTTCAAGTTTTGAAATAAGTTCTGGATATTTGAGTGCAGGTAAGAGTTTCCTTTCCCAAGCTAGTTGGGCGAAGAACTTCACGATATCAAGCTTTGTTATGGCTTTTCTGTAGGAACTTCAAAGGGACACATAGAGCCTTAAATCGTTTTGCGCATTTTGCCAGAAAGGTATCAAGAAGCCATAAGCGCACCTGCTGGGTTTTGAAATGCGATATTCGTAAATTTTTCGCATCAATTGACCAAGCTATTCTCATCAAGATCCTGAAAAAACATATAAGTGATCCTGATATTATCTGGCTTATCCAGAGAGTCGTAGAAAGTTTTGAAAGTACCGGCCTCGGCAAAGGTCTACCTCTAGGCAATCTCACTTCACAACTACTGGTCAACATCTACATGAATGAATTTGATCAATTCATAAAACATCTTCTAAAAGTGAAACACTACATCCGCTATGCTGATGATTTTGTGATCATGCATAATGAGCTTGATGTCTTGCAGGAGATATTGCCGAAGATACATGATTTTCTTGAGGATAATCTGAAACTGTCACTTCATCCGGACAAGGTTTTTATCAAGACCGTCTCTTCAGGAGTGGACTTTCTCGGCTGGGTCCATTTTCCAGACCATCGAGTCTTGAGAACTACTACCAAACAAAGAATGTTCAAGAGGCTGGTACAAACTTCCAAGAAACCAGAAGTTTTGAGATCTTATCTTGGATTATTGAGTCATGGAAATACAGAGAAGTTAAGGGAAGAGATTGAAACAATGTAGTATATAAAACATGTTGTGCTCGCACTGAAAATTTTAAAAGTAAAAAGGTAAAGGTGAAAAGGAGGGCTTAAACTTACATACCATTTTTAACTTTTACCTTTTTACTTTTAAAATTTTCAGTGCGCGCTCAAGGACTCGAACCTTGGACCTACCCGGTGTAAACGGGTTGCTCTACCAACTGAGCTAAGCGCGCGATACATTTGTTATCTACCAAGACAGCTAAGCGCGCGATAAGCGGAAGCTAATGCACTATACTTAATCTTTGTTATAGATTAGCCTATATTTACACTATGAGCAAAAAATCATATCCAAATATAAAGATTCTATACGAAGACAGGGACATTGTAGCCATAGACAAACCCGCCGGATTGATGGTTCATGACGATGGTCATCGAGAAGGTCCATTTTTGACCGACTGGATAATCTCCAAATATCCAGAAGTCTTGACTGTTGGCGAACCAGCTCGGGCCTCTAATGGTAAAGATATTGCTCGGCCAGGCATAGTTCATCGCCTGGACCGGGAGACCTCGGGGGTCATGCTCATCGTCAAAACATTAGCGGGGCATACCCATATCAAAGAACAATTCCAGGCTCATACTATTCTCAAAAGATATCTGGCTTTTTGCTGGGGACAGCTCAAGCAGGAATTTGGGACGATCAACCGGCCTATAGGCAGGAGCGTGTCAGATTTTAGGAAGTGGTCATCGCAGAGGGGGGCGCGCGGAGAACTGAAGATGGCTGAAACATACTGGACCCGTCTATGGACGGGCATATCTCCGGTAGACGGTGAACACTTTTCGTATCTAGAGGCCCAACCAAAGACAGGTCGTACCCACCAGATTAGGGTTCATTTCAATGCCTTGAATCACCCGATAATAGGAGACAGGTTATATGCCCCAAAAAGGCCGATGGCTCTGGGTTTTGAAAGGATAGCTCTTCATTCACACCAGATTGATTTTGAAAATCTGGCGGGAAAAAGAATCTTCATTGAAGCTTCGTTACCACAAGATTTTGTTAGGGCCTGCAAGGAATTGGGGATTGGGGTTTAGTAACCTGAGCTTGGTGAATATATCCTCTCGCCGACCCGCAAGGTCGCCCCGTCGAATGGCAAGCCCTATTTTGGCTCGCGGGAGCGACCAAAATAGGGGCCATTCTCGGGGGCTCAAATTGCATTGCGGGTCGGCTCTAAGATATATTCACCAAGCTCAACCTTAAGCCTTTATTATTTATCAAGCTTGTGATATGGTGGTGCAATATGGCAACCAAGATAATATCTCCTCTAAACACTGAAGAGCGTCGGGCTTTGGATATTCGTCCCGGCGACACAGTGCGCGTTTGGCAAAAGATCAAAGAGGACAAAAACAAAGTCCGTCTGCAAGCCTTTGAGGGTCTCATTCTGGCTCGCAAACACGGTCGCGAAGCCGGAGCAACATTCACGGTTCGTAAAGTCATAGGCGGCATAGGAGTGGAGCGGATTTTTCCTCTGCATTCTCCAATGATTGATGAAATAGAGATTGTTCGCCGGGCCAAAGTTCGCCGGGCCAAGCTCTACTTCATTCGCGAGAAAGCTACCAAGGAGATCCGTCATCAGATGCGTCGAATCATGGCTGTCAAGGATGTCAAAGAAGAAACTCCAGAGGTTCTTTCAGCGTCTGCTGTTACGGCATCAGAGTAAATTTTGTGCCCCCACCAGGAATCGAACCTGGATCGCGAACTTCGGAGGCTCGCATTCTATCCATTGAACTATGGGAGCGTCTACGGTGTTTCTTAGAGACTGTTCAAAGTCTAATCGCAAGGAATTTCACAAATACAATATTAGATTATAAACAAGCTCTCATGATTTTTTAACTTGGCGAGATTGTGCGCGGGACAGGACTTGCACCTGCACGCCCTTAACGGGCGCTACCACCTCAAGGTAGTGCGTCTGCTAATTTCGCCACCCGCGCGCGTAGTCACTATAGCGAAATAGCGGCTGTTTTTCAATGACAGAATCTGATAGAGTAGTTTTGGGAGTTTTGTTTTATGGTGTCTATGGTGTAATGGTTAGCACTGAGGTTTGTGGAACCTCCAGTTCGGGTTCGAATCCCGATAGGCACCCCAACGTAGAAGAAGAGGTGACTTGATTTTTATAAGTAAGGGTGTATAGTGTGAGTACTAAACTTGAACAGCATCCTAAATGGGTGCTGTTCGTTTTATATAGAGTTATTTCTCTTGCATTTTCAGCAATTCTCGTAAATATTCAAAGTCTCTAAAGTCGCTTCCTGCAAACTGACGTATCTCTTTAGCCGTTCTCGGTCCTCTAGATAGGATCAGTACTTTTTTCTTGATTTTCCTCATGTATTTCAAAACTGGTAGGAAGTCCCCATCTCCCGAGAGAATAATTGCTCTGTCGAAGTTGTCCTTCTCCTTCATCAGACGAAGAGCCATATCTACATCGCAGTTTGCCTTGCGTCTGGTCAAACCGTCTTCCTGTTCATATAATTTTACTGGCTTGAGAAAGAGAGAATAGCCAAAGTCATCGAGTTTTTTATAAAAACGAACTCGTTTAAGGTGCCTATCTATGAGCAAAATTGTTGCTTCATCCAGTTTGTCGCCCTTGTTTTTGAGCAAGCCAGAAAGGTGTTTATTCAACTTTTCTATGGGTACCGTGTCTTGGGCGAGGTAATCATGTTGAAAATTGTGTATCTCGACCCCTCCAAAGTAATACACTTTATCCGCCGAATATTTTTCTTTTAGGTATCTCAAGAGTTTCTGGTAATCAATTTTCCAGCCAAGACTTTTCTTCCCTCCGTAGAAAAGATTAGAAGCGTCAATAAAAGCGATAGTTTTCATGAATCGTAAGTCTAGCAGAAATCCTGATGGTAGTTAATTAGAAGTTAGAAATAGTGTTATCTGTGATAGAGTAAAATGATGGAATGTAGATCGTCGCATCATTTTTCCTCTCGAAAATGGTTATGATTTCCTCTACGATGGCACCCTAGAAGGACAGACCCACTTTTATTTCTAGTAAAATAGAGAATAGGAACTTTTTTGAGTCTGTAGTAAGATGTCTGTATAGATGACAAAAACATGATTAACACAACCACCCCATCAATCGAAGGAAGAAAGATAGTTGAATATCTCGGCGTTGTAAGTGCTGATGTTATCATTGGAGCCAATATATTCAGTGATATTTTTGCCAGCGTGCGCGATCTTGTCGGCGGGAGATCTGCAACCTACGAGAAAAAATTAACCGAGGGGAAAATACTGGCCATGAATGAACTTGAAGAAAAAGTAAAAAGTCTGGGTGGTAATGCTATAGTCGGAATTGATTTTGACTATGAAACAGTGGGTGCAAAAGGATCCATGCTTATGATAAATATATCAGGTACCGCTGTGAGACTGGACTAGTCAGATTCGAGGTGTTTCGGTACAGGATCTAAAATAAAAATCCTGCCATTTTACTTTCGCAAATGACAGGTGCCTTTAGAGGGACTTTGTGCTATGAGACCTTAAGAGGGGCCTATAGCACGATATCTGAACCATCAGCGTTAGTCCGTACGGCTGCGTTCTGGATGGCCAAAACATCTCTCCGTGTGAGTCTTCCCAGAGTACTCTCACAGCCACTGCAACAAATGTTGCCAATAGTGACTGTTGTCCTGAACTTTTGGCTAAAGTAATGCTCGAGTTCCATCCTCGCCGCCGTATCACCGACAACATCATGGACTTGATGAGTCAACGCTTCCGTGTCATCAGCGTGTTCCACGTAGTAACGACTACGAATAACTCCAGCCTTTCTCTTTACGGCTTTGTCAAAGGAGTTGGTTCCACCGTTGACCAGGTTTTGGATGAGACGTTCAAGACGGTCTAAGACTCCGGGATATATGGTCTTTAGACCCTCCAAAAAACCACCAGGGTGACCCCATACTTTTTGTGTTGCTTTACAGTTCATAATGCTCCGTTGTTGATTGTGTAATGTACTATGGTAGTTTCGTTGCTACCCGCTCATGCACACATGTTGCGCACGCGCGGCTAAGAACGAACGATAGATTCCAAAGTTTCAAGCCCTCTCTCCCATTCCCTCACGCGCGGATTTAATGGAAATTTCCAGATAGGAGATTTTCTAAATTCTATTTTTTGAGCCGCGGGTATTTTATTTGCCACAAAAGAGTAGGGGATTTTGTAATATTCGAGAATATCAGCAATCTGATGAGCAGATTTTACTCCATGGAATGTCGGCTCGGAAATAACAAAAACATGATTGAAGCCTTTGAGGACACCAGTCCCAGCGCCATCACTTCCAGCTTTTTCATCCACAATTACTGCTTCTTTTTTGTTCAGTTTTAACTTTGGAAAGTACTTCTTGAGTGATGAAGATAGGCTATGGCTACAGCGTTTTCCTTCAAGGACATCCTCAGTGTGTAGTCCGGAGACCATCAATTTGATCCGAGAATTTATGGATGCGGCGTATTTTTTCGTGAAAGGATCTGCGGGATTCAGCTTAAATTCATTTTCGGAATATTTCAGCATATCTTCTCTTGACCCCCCCAAAAAAGGCCCATTAAAATTGGGATTTAGACTATAGGCAAGGTCCATGTTATGGTCGGCATCAACAGCCAATACAAAAAAATCCCTAGTAGCCATATATAGGCACATATGATGCGCGAGAGTTGATTTCCCCGATCCACCTTTTCCTAAGAATGCTATTTTCATAGACGTTAATAGTTTACTTCTACAAATATAGCCTACTCTCTTTCTAATTGCAAATCATTTGCATTTAGCATATTATTGTGTCATGAACAAAGACTTCGCACTAACCCTTAAAAAAGCGAAATTAAAAGTTACTCCTGCTCGGCAGGCCATCCTTGAGACCTTTTCTTCTGACTGTAAACCTATAAACGCTGAATATATCCATCAAAAACTGAAGGATAAAGGATTTAACCTCGTTACTATTTACCGCACTCTCACATCCCTTGAAACAAGTGGCCTTCTAAAAAGAGTAGACCTTCGGAAGGGGTCAACTTATTATGAATTGACGGATCACCACCATCACCACGTTATTTGTACAGGTTGCGGAAAGACCGAAAGCTTTGAAATGTGTGATGTAGATAAAATATCAAAAGGGGTCTTAAGAAAGTCTCCGTTGTTTGAAACTATTGGTCAACATTCTCTAGAATTATTCGGCACGTGCAAATCTTGCTCTAAGGGGTAAGATTTAGAGATGAAGAAATTACTCCTCTTCTTTGTTTCAGTTTTGATCGTATCGCAACCCTTGCTTGCTTTTGCTCAAGAGGGAGAGCCTGTATTGGTAAATACTTTGGCTATCGCAGGGGAATAGTTATATACTTTGAATAATAGATTAGAAACTTAATTATCGTAAACAACATGCTTGTAACAATTGCTATTATTTTGCTTGGGCTTTGGATCCTCGGCGTGATCGGTGTATACACCATAGGATGGTTTATACATATTCTTCTGGCTGTGGCCATAGTTATGTTCCTAATACGGGTGATCAAAGGAGAAAACCCTCTCAAATAATCAGCGTCTTAAAGTCCGTGTCTTAATTCCTGTATAATCAGACCATGACCCAACAGGAAGCATTGTCTATACTCAAAACCGGCGCCAATGTTTTTTTGACTGGAGAACCTGGGTCGGGGAAGACTCACACCATAAGGGAATATATTCAGTATCTGAAGAACCATAATATAGAACCAGCCGTAACTGCCTCCACCGGTATAGCCGCTACCCATATAGGCGGGATGACGGTTCATTCATGGAGCGGAATAGGGATAAAAAAACATCTGGACAAATATGAACTAGACAAGATCGTTGAGAGCGAATATATCGCCAAGAGAGTCGGTCGAGCTCGGATCCTGATTATTGACGAGGTTTCTATGTTGTCTCCGGAAACTCTGTCTATGGTTGACGCCGTCTGCCGCGGAGTCAAACGGACTAACGAAGCCTTTGGAGGTATTCAAGTGATCTTTGTCGGAGACTTTTTTCAATTGCCACCGATCGTTGTGGTGGATCGTCAAGCTTCCATAGAGGGGAGATTGTTCGAAGAATTCCCGCCTATTTTTGCTTATCAGAGTTCTGTTTGGGCCAAGGTCAAACCAATGGTCTCATATCTTACAGAACAACATCGCCAAGACGATATAGATTTCTTGAATGTTCTTTCGGCGATCCGCCGGGGAAGATTTGATCAAGATCACAGGAGCCATATTGAAAAAAGAAAGATCCATCCTGATCAGGCTCCGGCCGCGGCCCCAAAACTCTTTTCTCACAATGCCGATGTTGATGCTTTCAATGACAAAATGCTCCGGACTTTGGCTGGGGAAGGGCGATCATTTTCTATGACATCTCAAGGCAGGCCACATATTCTGGCCGGACTGAAGAAGGGATGTCTGTCGCCGGAAGTACTTGAACTCAAAGTCGGGGCGGCCGTGATGTTTACCAAGAACAATAATAAAGAAAGATTTTTCAATGGAACTCTCGGCACGGTTATCGGTTTTGATCGATCTCTCGGGTATCCTATAGTCAAGATTCGGGATGGAAAGAAAATAATAGTTGAGCCGATGGAATGGACGGTTGAAGAGAACGGCAAGACCTTGGCCAGTATCAGTCAAATACCTCTACGGCTGGCTTGGGCCATCACTATCCACAAAAGCCAGGGAATGAGTCTTGATGAGGCAGTCATGGATCTCTCGGCTGTCTTTGAATTTGGCCAGGGATATGTGGCTCTTTCAAGGATCCGCCGGTTGTCTGGCCTGTATCTCACAGGCTTGAATAGTCGAGCCTTCCAAGTCCACCCGGAAGTTCTGGAAAAAGATCTCACTTTCCGTTCGCAGTCCGATCAGGCTAGAATTGTTTTTGGAGATTTGTCTCCGGAAGAAACGGAGACTCTTCATGGAGATTTTATTAGAGCCTGTGGTGGAACCAAAGAGATGATCAAGAAAAAACATAACAAAAAACAATCTGTTACAATATAGACATGAGTCGCTCCAAAGTAAAAAGAGATCTTATTTGGGACTGTTTTTTTATCCTTATCGGCATAATGATCGCCATATTATTAAGCAGAATAGGATTGATTGAACTTTTTGTGGCCTCTTTTGGTAGCAGTGCCGCTGTTAGTTTTTTGGCTGGAATATTCTTCACTTCGGCTTTTACTTTGGCGCCGGCGGCTGTGGCTCTGGCCAACATCTCCGATTCCGCTTCTATCTTGACAGTGGCTCTGTGGGGAGGACTGGGGGCTATGTGTGGCGACCTGATCCTTTTTTTCTTTATTCGCGACCGTTTTGCCGGCGACCTACTCTCTTCCTTTAAGCCGTCGGTGACGAGACGGATTCTGGCCTCATTTCATGTTGGTTTCTTGAAGTGGTTGTCGCCTCTGGTCGGAGCCTTCATCATCGCTTCGCCTTTGCCCGATGAATTTGGTTTGATATTATTAGGGATGTCAAAAACTCGGGCTATAGTTCTCATGCCGGTGGCCTTCGCTATGAATTTCTTGGCCATATACTCATTGATATGGTTTGCGCGTCTGGTTTGATTGTATTATCATCATCCAATGAATAAAAAACGATTTTTCTTTTGGTTTAGTTTTGTTGTCGTTCTCGGATTGATCATATGGGGACTGGTTGTAGCTATGAAAAAAGTCCCCGAATCCTCTACCGCTGGCGCGCCTCCCCCCGTTACCGCCCAAGATCATATTCGCGGACCGGACAATGCCCCTATCACTCTCATAGAATACAGCGATTTCCAATGTCCGGCTTGCGCCAGCTATTATCCTCTTGTGGAGAGACTTCTTGCCGAAGCTGGAACCACAGTTCGTCTGGTATATCGTCATTTTCCTTTGCCTCAACACGCCAATGCCAAGCTAGCCTCCCGAGCCGCTGAAGCCGCTGGTCTCCAGGGAAAGTTTTGGGAGATGTATCGTTTATTGTTTGAAAATCAAAAAGTTTGGGAGGCTCTGTCCGATTCATCAGCACGCCGGGTATTCACGGAATATGCCGCTCAATTGGGCTTGGATATCAATGTTTTTGCTGATGATCTTGACAGGCCAGAGACTATAGCTAAAGTAGAATCAGATCAACGATCGGGCATAAACATTGGTGTCAATTCCACGCCCACATTCTTCGTCAACGGAATACTGATTCAAGTTCCACCACAATACGATGCTTTCAGATCAATCATCATTTCCAGCACAACTCCGGCCTCTATCTAAACCGGCGATCGGCGCGTTTGTCATCGCTCTTATCGGTTTTGCCGATGCCAGTTATCTTGCCATAGAACATTTTATGGGGAACATCCCGCCATGCTCTATTGTCAGAGGCTGTGAAGAAGTTTTGACCAGCCCTTACTCGGTAATCTTTGGCATACCCATTTCTCTTATTGGGGCTATTTATTATTTATTAGTATTAGTGTCGTTGTTCGCTTATTTTGACACCCGAAGATTTATTTTCTTGAATATTGTTCGCGGCCTTGGCGTAGCTGGCGTATCCGCCTCGGCCTATTTCGTTTATTTGCAGATATTCATCATTGGTTCTTACTGTTTGTATTGCATGGCGTCAGCATTTATTTCGCTTTTGATATTCATCCTGGCCTGGTTTGGATTTCCAAGAAAGAGATCTCCTGCTAGACTGGCGGAATGATACGTCAATCAATTGTATTGATAACCAAGACTAGCTCTGATTATGAGCTTTTGGATTGCGGTCAAGAAGAAAAACTTGAACGGTTTGGCGATATCGTCCTGTCTCGTCCCGACCCTCAAGCCTTGTGGAAAAAACAGTTACCAGAAAATATTTGGCGTCAAGCCAAAGGCAGTTTTGTTCATGACATTCAGACTGGGAATAAAGATCATGGTGGCTGGTCTCTAGGGGAAGCTATTCCATCCCGTTGGCCGATATCTCTTGGTGGTTTGAAGTTCTGGATAAAGCCGACCCCATTCAAGCATGTTGGTCTTTTCCCCGAACAAATCCCAAATTGGGAATGGTTGAAGGAGAAGATTATGGCTATACCGTCAGCTGAAATCCTGAACCTATTCGGCTACAGCGGAGGGGCGACATTGGCATGCGCTCAAGCCGGAGCCAAGGTCGTCCATGTAGATAGTTCAAAATCAGCAATCGCTTGGGCTAAGGAAAACGCGGAATTATCATCTCTTTTCGACAAGCCAATCAGATGGATACTGGAAGACGCTAGGTCTTTTGTTCATAGAGAAATAAAGCGCGGAAGGAAATATCAAGGGATAATCATGGATCCGCCGGCGTTCGGGCATGGATATCAAGGTGAACTCTGGAAGATAGAGGAAGACCTTATTCCGCTCATTGATGATTGTCTCAAACTTCTTGCTCCAGAACCGATTTTCTTTTTGATCAATGGTTACTCTTCTGGCTATTCGTCTATAGCTTATGCCAATAATATTTCTGTTCTAGAAAAAACATACAAAGGTAGTCTGGAGATGGGTGAGCTGACTATCGCTGAAAGTGGTCCAACTGGAAGACTTTTGCCCGCGGGAATTTTTGCTAGATGGTCAATGTCTTATTGATTCGCAAACAATCATACACCACACATGAAACATTTCCGGAGGAAGCTACCACAAATATGGTTCTTTAGACAAGCGACTGGGAATAAGAGGAGTTTCATGTGTGGTGTATGATTGTTTGCGAAAATAAAAATATTTAAAATAAAATGTCACCTATAATTTTAGACGGTAGAATAATTAGAGAAAGATGTTTGCCAAGACTGATTGAAAAGATCAAGGGTTTTGGACGATCTATTACTCTCGCTATCATTCAGGTCGGAGATCGAGCCGATTCAACAGCCTATATCAAAGCCAAAAAGGTTTTGGCCGGAAGGATCGGTATAGGTCTGGAGCATATAGTTCTGGCGAATAGCGTTTCGGAAAGCGAAATACTAAAAGTAGTTCAAGAATGCAATGCTAACCGATCCATTCAGGGAATTATCATTCAATTGCCTTTACCCAAAACTATAAATAGCGACAATATTATTCAGGCTATTGATTACAGAAAAGATCTTGACGCTATTACTCCAAAAAGAGTCAGTGAATGGTCCAGTCACAAAGTCGGAGCTCTTATTCCAGCTACGGTTCGGGGTATTCGGGAACTTTTGGGTGCTTATGATATAGGTATTTCTAGCAAGAATGTAGTAGTTGTTGGTCGATCGCCTCTGGTCGGCAGACCTATAGCAGTTATGTGTCAACAAGAAAGAGCCATTGTTACCGTATGTCATAGTCAAACAATCAATATGTCTCTTGAAACCAGGAAGGCCGATATCTTGATAGTGGCTGTGGGCAAACCCCATCTCATCACCAAGGAATATGTTAGTGAGGGATGCGTGGTTGTTGATGTCGGCATAAATAGAGGCAAGAATGGTAGTCTTGTTGGTGATGTGGATTTTGAAAGCGTTAAGAATATTGTTTCGGCCATCACTCCCGTACCAGGCGGCGTAGGTCCGATGACGGTCTTTGCGCTTTTTGAGAATTTGTTGGATTTGTGTACAATGGGGGAGAACAAAGAATAAAGATATAGTCGCAAGAAACCCTGACCTTTAGACATTACCCTCTGAACCCTCTTCGCAGACGCCGTGGAGATAACATTTGTCTTACCACATCCAGACGGCGGCGAGAAAAGACAGCCGAGCCCGACTTTTCTTTTGGGGAGGGCGAGGCTGATCGTGGGTGAAGGGGGTAATGCCTAAAGGTCAGGGCAAGGTAATTCATTCCAGATTAAAAAAATAATAAAAAATCATGAACAATCAAAACAATCTTTGGAAAATAGGGGTATGGGTTGGAGTATTGCTGGCCGTATTCTTGGCTGTTATCTCCATCAAAGAGATCAAATCCATAGCTTATGTTGGCAAAGATAGACCAATAACTAATAACATTTCCGTCAACGGAACTGGAGATGCCTACGCCATTCCTGACATAGCTACTTTTTCTTTTGGTGTTACGGAAAGGGGAAATACTGTTGTCGAAGCCCAGAAAAAAGCCACAGATAGAATAAATCGTGCTCTAGAGGCTGTTCACGATGAGGGTGTGGCTGATAAGGACATAAAAACAGTGTCTTATAGTATTAACCCTCACTATGACTATACGACTGGTATTTGCAATGAATTTCGTTGTCCTCCAGGTGAATCCAAATTGACTGGTTACGATGTTAGTCAAACCATAGAGATCAAGGTTCGCGATCTAGAAAAAGCTGGTGGTATATTTGCGGCCATCGGTTCATTGGGTGTTCAAAATGTCAGCGGTCTGACTTTCTCGGTGGATGATATTGATGTCGTCAAGGCTGTGGCTAGGGGCAAAGCTATAGATCAAGCCCAGAATAGAGCCAAGGAATTGGCCAAACAGTTGGGGGTCAGACTAGTTCGGGTCATCAGCTTCTACGATACGAGCAACCAAATACCGATGGCTTACGAAGCCAACTTCAGGGATGCTATGAGCGTCAAAAGCACAGTTCCCGAGATTCCCCAAATTCCGGCCGGTGAGCAAAAAGTTATAGCCAATGTGACGATCACTTACGAGATAAGGTAGGAGGTTGGAATGACAAAATGATTGATAGAGCCCGGTGAACATTCTTTCACCTCCCCGCAAGGTCGCCCCGTCGAATGGCAAGCCCTATTTTGGCTCGCGGGAGCGACCAAAATAGGGGCCATTCTCGGGGGCTCAAACTACATTGCGAGGAGGTGAAAGAATGTTCGCCGGGCTCTGATCAATTTGCATTCACAATCTGATTGTTATAAGATGTCCTCAATGCCCCAGAGGGGTTTTTTAGTAAAAATATGAAAATCGTTGACTATATTGCCGCCACAAGGGCCGAAATGAATCATGTCAATTGGCCCAGCCGTGAACAGACCATCCGTTTTACGGTCATGGTCATTGTGGTATCCATTTTGACCGCCGTGCTTTTGGGAGTAAGCGACTTTGTTTTTTCCAGATTGCTGACTCTACTGTTCTAAATCTTCTTCCATTTTGATTTTTGGATTACTTATGGCAAAACAACAAATTACAGGTGAAAGAAATTGGTACGCTATCCACACTTATGCCGGTTACGAAAACGCCGTGGCCAGGAATCTCAAACAACGCATTGAGTCTCTTGGAATGGAAGACAAAATCTTCAATGTCATCGTTCCTACCGAGAAAAAGATCAAGATCAAAGGCGGCAAGCGCATTGAAGAGGAGGAAAAAATATATCCTGGCTATGTTCTAGTGGATATGGTAGTAACAGATGATTCCTGGTATGTTGTCCGCAACACTCCGCGTGTTACGGGATTTGTCGGTTCGGGAGTGTCGCCTGTGCCTCTTGATGTCAAAGAAGTGGAAACACTGTTTGCTAGGATGGCAAAGGGCACCACCGAACATGCTATAGATCTCTCCGCTGGAGATCTAGTCAAGGTCAGCGACGGACCATTCAAGGACTTTGAAGGTAAGGTCAGTGAAGTAGATGTTCAGCGTGGCAAAATCAAAGTTTTGGTGTCTATGTTCGGAAGGGAAACTCCGGTAGAGCTGGACTTCCTGCAGGTCAAGAAGGTATAGTGTACTAGTTACTAGTATACCAGTAACTAGTTACTGGTTAAATACCATGGCAAAGAAAATTATAAAAAAAGTAAAAGTGATCGCTCCAGCAGGCAAGGCTACTCCTGCACCACCTTTGGGCCCAACTTTGGGCCAAGCAGGTGTCAATATTGGTGATTTCACCAAGAAATTCAACGATGCCACCAAGGGAATGATGGGAGACATGATACCGGTAGTGATAACAGTCTATGATGACCGGTCTTACACTTTTGTCCTGAAGACACCTCCGGCTTCTAGTCTGATACTGAAGGCTCTCGGCCAGGAAAAAGGTTCCGGCAAACCAAATACAAAGAAAGTCGGCACTATCACCAAGGCCCAGCTCAAAGAGATAGCCGAAAAGAAGATGCCTGATCTCAATGCTGGTGACATTGCTGGGGCTATGAAGATAGTGGCGGGGACAGCCAGGTCTATGGGGGTGGAGGTGAAGTAAGAATTAAGAATAAAGAATTAGGAATAAGGGGGTTGCAGATAAAATCGCTTACTGTTAACCAACAACATGAGCCAGGCAAAGCACAAGCGCCCTTCTTGGGATGAATATTTCATGAGTATAGCCGAACTGGTCGGCAGTCGCGCCACATGTGACCGTGGTCGTTCTGGGTGTGTGATTGTCAGAGACAAACGTATACTGGTTACTGGGTATGTGGGATCTCCCACAGGTCTTCCTCATTGCGATGAGGTGGGGCATGAAATGCATAAGATATTAAATGAAGATGATACGGAGTCGGAACATTGTGTGCGTACAGCTCATGCCGAGCAAAATGCCATCGCTCAAGCGGCAAGAATAGGTATATCTGTTGATGGAGCCACTCTTTATTGCCACATGGTGCCTTGTTACAGTTGCGCCAAACTTTTGATAAATGCGGGCATTAGAAAAATATTATGTTTGAACAATTATCATCGTGGCAAAAGAAGCAGAGAAATATTTGAACAAAGTGGAGTGAAGTTGCAAGTTTTGGATTCCAGCACAGAAGATTATTCAAAAGACAGATTTTCAAAGAAATTCGTAAGAAAAAATGAAAATAAAAATAAAAAAGCTTCATCCTGAAGCTGTTATTCCGAAATATGTCCATGAAGGAGATGCTGGAATGGACCTTTTCGCGGTTGAGTCTTTTGAGTTGGAGCCAGGAGAACGCAAATCAGTGCCCCTGGGGTTGGCTTTGGAAATACCCAAGGGTTATGTCGGTCTTATTTGGGACAAAAGTGGACTTTCCCACAAATACGGCATAAAAAGCTTCGGGGGCGTCATTGATAGCGGTTATCGTGGTGAGATCCACTCCGGAGTGATGAATCTTTCCGATAAATTTTTCAGCTTTGAAAAAGGACAGAAGATAGCCCAACTGATCATACAAAAAATTGAAAATGTCCAATTTGAAGAGGTCGAAAAACTATCACAAAGTCAAAGAGGTGAAGGGGGCTTGGGTAGTACGGGTAAATAATATACAGACTAAAAAACGCAAGGGCGGTGCCCTTGCGTGCGTTGGTGTTTGATGAGTGTCTGCTAAGAAGGCTTCTTTTCCACAATGTCCTGCTTGCCACGTTTGCAGGAGAATGTGTCTTCTGATCTGTCGTGGTGCATACGTATGCCACGTACTTCCAGTTCATATCCCATCCACTGGGCTATGGTGCGAAGAGTCGGGTGTACCGTAACACCTGACCGTAACTCGGCGATGTAAACTGCCGAAGGCAGATTGCAATTTATCTCCACTCCGACGCAGTATCCCATAGCTATGTAGTACTGTCGCACGAATCGATCTGCATCCAAGGAAGATATTTTCACTCGGAGAGCAAGTATTTCCTCCGAAGCTTCTTTTCGGAAAGATTCTGGCAATTGTGATATGTACCAGGGATGAAACCCGATCCTGGTGGTCAGAATCGGCATGGTGCAGACCATGCTTCGTTGCCTTTGCAAATCCCGAAACGACCCGAAGTCCAGTGGAAACTGGAAATTGACAGATCCGCATGACCGAAGCTCGTTTGGTAATTCAGACTTGGGAGGCCTGCTGTCAAAAAGTGTTCTGAATTTCAGGATCTTATATTGGTCAAGATCAAATTTGGCCAGACGGCGATCAATAATTAATTCCTGATATGCCACCAGTCTTTGACACAGGCTTATGTATGCCTGTTCGTCATCATACACTTTTTGTCCGAAACTGTTGGAATACCTCTCTTTCAAGGCTGTGAGGATTTCATCGGCGGTGAAGCGCACCTCTTCTAGCGGATGGAGTAGTAGGATCTTGAGATGATCAGCTGCCTGTCGCAAGTTGGTATGCCAGGACACCATTGTTGACATCCCAGCGGGTAGGAAGCCTCGAGCGATATCAAATGCTCTTGTCTTGATGGTCTTTTCGTAATCACTCGGACTGTATTCATCTTTGAATGGAAAACGAATCTTCAGATCCTTCATCAGAACCTCCAGCGCTCTTGTGTACAGACTTATCCATCTTTCCTGGATACTCTTACCCTTATCGGTCCCTAGTGGATTGATGATTGGCATCTCGGAAAAGTCCAGGTACCGCGTGCTTGCTTCTTGGCCGTTGTACAGAGGCCAATGCTGTATGGCTTTGACGCAGAGCATACTGACCTGCTCCACGCATATTGTGGTTGTGCCGCAGTCACCGATTGATTTGTGGCCGTAGCCGACATAGAATTGTTCCAGGAATTTTCCCGATCCAACCTCCTTGACTTTATCCACATGCTCTCTTATTGAGCGTGGATTTCTGGAATAAAGGGCTTGAATCATGGCCATGTCTGGCGGTGATGGTACATTTGTCCCATCCAAAATGATTATCTCTCGGGGCTTTTGTATGCCCACGAGGTAATTTTTTTCAATATTCATTGTTTTCTCGCTTTTTGTTGTTGCTGTTTTCTGATTGTCATTTATACATTTTTATGTATGATAATGCAAGAATCGAAAACAACAATTGAAAAATAAGAAAAATATGAAAGCGAAATTTATCACGGTCGTGGGTGGAGAGGGGTCGGGAAAAGATACGGTTGTCAGTGTCTTGAAGAAAAGCTCTCTTGGTAATGGTGTCGTCTTCACCAGAGAGCCCGGCGGAACACCTTTCGCCGAGGTTGTCAGAACTAATGTTCTCAAGCATCCACTGGCCAGTCAAGCGTCGCCTGCCGCCATAATGTGTGGGATGTTTATGTCAAGATTTGATAATACGGAGAACCTAATTGTTCCGGCATTGACGGAAGGTTCGTCTGTCGTCTGCAATCGCTATGACGCTTGCACCTACGCATACCAGGTCATCGCTGGTAAAGCGCGGAAACAGCTTGAAGGAGCGTTTTGGGATTTGCGTTACGCCCTTCCGGTAAAACCGGATCTTTATGTGTTTCTTCGTGTAGATCCGGCTACAGGTCTCACTAGAGCTAGAAGTAGGAATCTCTCTTCAAAGGATGGAAACCATTTTGATGAGGCAGACTTGGAATTTCACACGCGGGTTCGTGATGGGTATCAGGACTTTTTTGGGAGCATACCCCAGCGTTCCATGACGATAGATGCCAATCAGCCTTTGGAGACAGTCACCACCCAATTTTTGGAGGTCATTGGGAAGGAATTGACGGGTCTCCGTTAGAAAATATCTTTATGATTTTGTCCAGTTGACATTCCTTGACGGGGGAGTAAACTTCTAATCGGAAAGTCCAAAATCTGAGCACAAGCATGAAGTGCGTGTAAGCTCTTGAAAAAGCTCGCCTTGAGCGAGCCAAAAAAGAAGGAACCCTTATGGGTCCTGTTCCGGATCTCCGGATCCGTGAATAAATAACGCTGGCACAAAAGCCTCCAAACCTCTCGTATCCCTCCTTAGTGAGGGTGAACGGTTAAACAGGACGCGCCAGCGTCCCTTTCCATCCATGGTTCCTCCATGATCAGTCGGGCAGGGCAGGTTGTTGTGTGTGCTTGGTGGCACAGGCAACCTGCCCTTTTTTGTTGCAAGAATTTCATTCTTACATGATACAATCTGTCCATGAAAGATGCCCAAATCAAAAAACTTTTATATGCCGAGAAGAAGCGTCAGGAAAAAGTGATCAATCTGATTGCTTCGGAAAATTATGTTTCTGAAGATGTATTGGAAGCACTCGGTTCGGAGTTGACCAATAAATACGCCGAAGGCTATTCAAGACTCCGTTATTACGGCGGCAATGAAAATGTAGACAAAATAGAGGATCTCTGCCAGAAAAGAGCTCTTGAGCTTTTTGGTCTCAAGTCTAGTGAGTGGCATGTCAATGTTCAGGGGCTCTCTGGTTCGCCTGCTAATATCGCTGTATATCTAGCTTGTGTGCCGATCGGAGGAAAGATAATGGGTATGTCTTTGGACCATGGCGGACATCTGACTCATGGCCATAAGGTCTCGGCTAGTGGAAAATTCTGGAAACAAATACCTTATGGAGTTAACCCCAAAACCGAGGTCTTGAATTATGAAGAATTAAAAAATATCGCCACGAAGGAAAGACCTGCTATCATTGTGGCGGGATTCACTGCTTATCCGCGAATCATAGATTGGAAGAAATTTCGCAATATTGCCGATGACTGTGGGGCATTGCTGATGGTTGATATGTCGCACATTGCCGGTCTCATAGCAGGCAGAGTCTATCCGTCGCCATTCCCATATGCTGATATTGTTACTACTACCACTCACAAGACTTTGCGAGGTCCGAGAGCGGCTTTGGTATTCTCGCGTCTGGATAAAAAAATCATTGATTCAAACAATAAAGAGAAAAGTCTTTCAGAATTGATAGATAAAGCAGTTTTTCCAGGTCTGCAGGGCGGTCCTCATCTCAACCAGATCGCCGCCACAGCCGTGGCTCTCAAAGAAGCAATGTCTCCTTCATTCAAGAAATATGCCAGACAGGTCACAAAGAATGCAAAAGTTTTGGCTGATGAATTGGCGAAGAATGGTTGGAGAGTAGTTTCTGGGGGAACGGATTCGCATCTTATTCTCATTGATACTTGGAATGGGGGAATAAAAGATAAATCTGGAGCAGGAGGGATTTCTGGCAAACAAGCCAGCGACAAACTAGAAAAAGCGGGAATAATAGTCAACAAAAACACCATACCATTTGATACCAGGTCACCATTTGATCCTTCGGGAATAAGATTGGGAACGGCGGCAGAGACAACTAGGGGAAGAAAAGAAAATGATTTCAAAAAGATTGCCAAAAAGATAGATGATGTGTTGAAGGAGTTAAGCGACTAACGGAAATTCTGTGTTAGAAACATTCCTTGCTGGTCAAAATAAAAATAAGGATGCGGATGAAGAATATCCGCATCCCGAAGGTCTTCCAACCCAGCCATGGATTGTAACCTTCTAGTTCTTCAGGGCTAGAATGAGTGTAACATAAAATGCAGTGGTGTCACTTGTTTGTTACAATTGGCCAATGGACACAGAAATAACCTTAATATTACGAGATATTGCGCGAAGATTGAGTATTGAACAACCCATTCATTTGGAGTATCCGGAAAACCCAGATTTTGGGGATTATAGTAGCAATATTGCTCTTATTGGAGCCAAAAGTTTGAAGACAAATCCCAAAGAGTTAGCTCAAAAAATCGTCGAGGAAATCAAAAAAAACATGCCTCTCTCGGTAGAGAGAGTAGAAATCGCTGGACCAGGCTTCATCAATTTCAAGCTCAAGGATAGGGTGTTCATCGCGAACATTTTTGATGTATTGAAAAACAGTCAGGATTGTGGCAAAGGGTCAAAAGACAAAGGAAAAAGGATAATCGTGGAATATACCGACCCCAATTTATTCAAGGTCTTCCATATAGGCCATCTAATGTCCAATGCCATAGGAGAGTCGCTAGCCAGATTGGCCGAATATTCCGGAGCTTCTGTAGTTAGGATATGCTATCCATCTGATATCGGTCTTCATATCGCCAAGGCTGTCTGGGCCATGGACAAGCATCGCTCGGAGATTCCCAGTGATGACGCCGATATTCAAGCCAAGACCGATTTCTTGGGGAAAATGTATGTGGAGGGAACAGAGGTTTATGAAAAAAGCAAAGAAGATCAAGATGATATTGATGCCATCAATGAGATACTCTACGCCGGAGGCCATTCTACTGTCATGGAACTTTACAAGAAGGGCAAGAATTGGAGTACGGAGCATTTTGAGATTTTATATAACAGACTGGGAACAAAGTTTGATAACTACATATACGAGAGCCAAGTGGCCACCAAGGGATTGGATATAGTCAAGTCTTTTCAAAAGAAGGGAGTATTTGAGGAAAGTCAGGGGGCGGTGATCTTTCCAGGAGAAAAATATGGCTTGCACACAAGAGTGTTCGTCAATGCGCGAGGATTACCGACTTATGAGACCAAAGAGGTAGGATTAAATGTCACCAAGTTTGAGCTATATCCGGATACTCAAGAATCCCTGATCGTCACGGCCAGCGAGCAAAATGACTATTTTAAGGTTCTTATAAAAGCTCTTTGTCTGATTGATAAAAATATTGGCTCCAAGACTATCCATGTAGGGCACGGCATGATGCGCTTCTCACATGGCAAGATGTCTTCGCGTACAGGCAATGTCGTGACGGCAGAATCTCTGCTTGCGGACATAAAAAACATGGTCAAGGAGAAAATTGTCGATCGGGGATTCAGCCCCGAAGAGTTCGAGGATATTTCTGATATTATCGCGATCGGCGCCCTAAAATACACTGTTTTGCGACAATCTATTGGCAGTGATATTGTTTTTGATTCTGTTTCCTCAATCTCTTTTGAGGGTGATTCCGGGCCATATCTACAATATTCGGCTGTCCGAGCGGCTTCTATTCTAGAAAAAGCTAAAGAAGAAAATATCCATTTGCCAAAAAGTTTTTCTGATATTTCTCTTCCTCAAATCGGCATCTTGGAGAGATTACTCGCGCGTTTTCCAGAGATCGTAACAAGAGCTAGGGCTGAATACTCTCCTCAACACATGGCTAATTATTTGATCAACCTAGCGGGAGCCTTCAATAGTTTTTACGCTACTCAAATCATTCTGGACAAAAATGACCCGCTATCTCCATATCGTTTGGCTTTGACCAAGGCATTCTTGGCCACTATCACAAACGGCTTGTGGATTTTGGGAATAAAAGTGCCGAGGAGGATGTAGTTTTTTCGCATTATATAATCGTGGTTTCTCTACAGAAAAAATGAAACAGACTATTTTGAGACCGGATTTTGTGGAATATTCAAATGATGGTAAAATAGTCAGTACTAAAAAGTTTGATGATGGTATTTTGAGAGTGGTTTATATACAACAAAGGAATGTTTATGTGATTGTGAGTGTTTATTATCTTTAATCAAAAAATATGAAAGTAACATATGACAAGATAGCAAAAGCAGCCTATATCTTCATGAAGGATCTAGATGTGCGCGGGAAAGTGGCAAAAACCATTCCTGTTACGGACAATATTATTATTGATATCGGTCCCATGGGGGAACTTATGGGGGTAGAGATTCTGAACCCAGAACTTTCAATCGGAAAGAGCAATCTCAAAAATCTGAAGAAAGAAAAATTCAGTTTGCCGATAGTTTCAATCGCCTAAACAGCTCATCTGACTATGGAATACATATGAAAAAACTTATTTTTCTTTTAATAATAATTGTTGCGTTGGGTGGTATTTCTTGGCTGATATTTAATCAATTAAATCAAAAGGTGCCTATTGTTGAAACTAGCATCGAGAATTGGAAATTTTATGAAAATAAAGAATTCGGGTATTCATTTAAGTATCCTGACAAATTTAGTAACACAGAACAGCTTGCTCAGGGTTATGTCGGAGGAAATGTTCTAATAGATCCAGGTGAATCTTCTATAATAGTGTATGTGGTTACAACACCACACCCACCACTCAGTGGTTCTGCTGACTTAACAATCGATGGTTACGCTGTAATATTTTCTCCTCCATACGGAGACCTCAAAAGTGGAATTAGTATATACAAAGATGATAATCTGATTTCTCTTTATATTAAAAATGCGAATGGAAAAATAAACAAAAACACTGACGAACTCATACGAAAAATTGCTTCTACAATTAAGCTTTTTAATTAAAATTAAAATATTGGAATATAAATCGTCGCATCGTTTCTTGCTTCAAACACAGTTCTAACATCCTCCACTACGGCACCCCAGTAGGAATAGAACTAATAATATCTTTGGTTTGAGCCTCTGGAAATAAGACAGCAATTAGCGTAATCTTACTGCTATGGATGATTATCTGCCAGAGAAAAACCTCAAATCGCCACATGCTCTGCGTGAGGAGGAAACATTGGCTTTCTGGAAAGACAATAAGATTTTTGAGAAAACTCTGGAAAAAAAGGCCCCAAAAGGAGATTTTGTTTTCTATGACGGACCACCTTTCGCCACGGGTCTTCCACACTACGGGCATATTTTGGCTGGTACAATAAAGGACGCTATTCCGAGGTTCAAGACTATGAATGGATATAGAGTGAGGCGGCGATGGGGCTGGGATTGTCATGGTCTGCCGGTGGAGAATCTAGTGGAAAAAGAGCTTGGTCTCAAAACCAAGAAAGATATTATTTCTTATGGCATTGACAATTTCAATGACAAGGCCAAACAGAGTGTCATGCGCTATGCCGATCAATGGAGAAATATAGTTCCGCGTTTGGGTAGGTGGGTGGATATGAAAAACGACTATAGAACTATGGACGCCAGCTATACCGAGAGTGTCTGGTGGGCTTTCAAGACCCTTCATGACAAAGGTTTGATATATGAAGGCTTTAAGATTATGAATCTCTGCCCGCGGTGTGAGACGACGGTTTCAAACTTCGAAGTGGCCCAGGGTTATAGAGATATTACGGACATATCGGTCTATGTTAAGTTAAAAGTTAAAAGTGAAAATTTAAAAGTGAAAAATGAAGAAGACACCTATTTTTTGGCGTGGACTACGACGCCTTGGACTTTGCCGGGGAACATCGCTTTGGCTGTCAATCCGACAGCTGAATACTGTAAAGTAAAAGAAAATTCGGTATTTTATATCCTGGCCAAGGATCGTGTTGCCGCCGTATTCAAGGACAAAAAATACGAAGTTACAGAAACATTTAGGGGAGAAAAAATAATAGAACTTTCTTATGAGCCATTGTTTGACTACTATTCCAAGGACCAAAAACTCAAAAATCACCAAAATGGCTGGAAAGTTTATGGAGCGGATTTTGTTACTATGGATAGTGGGACAGGCATAGTCCATGTTGCTCCGGCTTTTGGAGCAGATGACTATGATCTTTTTCTCAAATACAGTTTGCCTTTCGTCCAGCATGTTTCTACAGATGGAACTTTCGTGAAGGAGGTGGTGGATTTCCCTGGAATGAATGTCAAGCCAAAAGATACAGAGACAGACAAGGACGCTCACCAAAAAGCGGATATTGAGATCATAAAATGGCTGGCTGGTAATAATAAATTGTTTGCCAAGGAAAAAATCATTCATTCATACCCGCACTGCTGGCGTTGCGAGACCCCACTTCTCAATTACGCCGCTTCTTCTTGGTTCGTCAGGGTGAGCGCGATCAAGGATAAATTGATCAAAGAAAACAAAAAGATAGATTGGGTGCCAGAGGAGATAGGTCAGGGTAGATTTGGCAATTGGCTCGCTGGGGCCCGGGACTGGGCTATATCACGGTCGCGTTTCTGGGGAGCTCCTATTCCTGTCTGGCGTGAAGAGGGTTCGGGCAAGATCCATGTTATCGGTTCCTTGAATGAACTCAAAAAATATTCGCAATACAATCCCGAATACGAATTAGATCTACACAGACCATTCATAGATGAAGTGGAATTGAAGACGAGAGAAGGCAAGAGACTAGTTCGGGTGCCGGATGTTTTTGACTGTTGGTTTGAGTCTGGATCCATGCCGTATGCCGAGAATAATTATCCTTTTGCAAATCAAACGGATTTTGATCCTCGTCAGAACTTGTTTAAGAAGTCAAGAGGTTATCCAGCCGATTTTATTGCCGAAGGGGTAGACCAGACGAGGGGATGGTTCTATAGCATGCTGGTTCTAGGGATAGCTCTTTTTGGCAAGGCTCCTTATAAGCGAGTGATAGTAAATGGAATGATCTTGGCAGAAGATGGAGAAAAAATGTCAAAGTCTAAAAAGAATTACCCTGATCCTCTATTTTTGGTAGACAAATATGGGGCTGATGCTTTGCGCTACTATCTCTTGTCCGCGCCTGTTTCCAGAGGACAGGATATATGTTTCAGCGAAAAGGCAGTAGATGAAATAGTCAAGAAAGTAATCAATAGAACACTCAATGTAGTTTCTTTTTATAAATTGTATGCCAAAAATGTTGCGATCAATGTCGCTAATCTTTCCAGAAATATTTTGGATATATGGGTAGCATCTCGCTTGAATGAGACGATTGCGGCTACAACTGAAGCTCTAGAAGCCGGTGAATTGGATCGAGCATCCAGACCGCTAGCTGATTTTGTTGATGATTTGTCCACATGGTATTTGAGAAGGTCGCGCGATAGATTCAAAAATAATAACAAAGACAAAGATGCTGCTTTGGCGACCACAAAATATATTCTCCTAGAACTTTCCAAACTACTAGCTCCATTCACGCCTTTTCTGGCTGAATATATCTATAAAGAAGTTGGTGGAAACGTAGAAAGTGTCCACCTGGAAAATTGGTCCAATCTTGGGAAGATTGATCATAAAATCATTGATGATATGAAAATAGTCAGAGAAATTTCTTCAAAAGGACTTGAAGCTAGAATGAAAGCGGGGATCAATGTTAGGCAACCGTTGAAAATTTTAAAATTAAAAAGTAAAAAGTTAAAAGAGGTAGGAGACATACTTGATCTAATCAAAGATGAAGTGAATGTTAAAGAGGTTGTTTTTGATGAATCAGTTGGGAGTGAAGTGGAATTGGATACGAATATTACCCCAGAGCTAAAAGAAGAAGGTGATGTTAGGGAACTTGTCAGAAAGATACAGGATATGCGCAAGGATAAAGGGTTGTCGGTGGGGGACATGGCAACACTGGTTGTTGATTCGACGATCAAGAATCTCGTCTCTCTTCATGAAGATCAGATAAAAAAATCTGCAAGTCTGAAAAAGATTGAATATGGGGAAACTTTTGAATTGAAAGTCTGATGCATCCTATCCACACCACTCCAGGTTTCATTATTGCCTCGCGCCCCTATGGGGAAACGGGCAAAATACTTTCTATCTTTACGCGTGATATAGGATTGGTAGGGGCAGTAGCTCAAGGAATACGATTGGAAAAATCCAAGTTGAGATATCATACCCAGGATTATTCCTTCGGCACTTTTTCTTTTGTTAGAGGTCGAGAATTGTGGAGGTTGACGGATGCGCGTGATCAAAAATGTTTTACACCCGCCCGCCTTCGCCAAGGCTACGGCGGGCAAGCAGGGGAGAACTCCTTACTCGCAAAAGTGAGCGTTCTTCTGAAAAGATTGCTCCATGGCGAAGAAGCACACCCGGAATTGTTTGATTGTGTTGGAGCAGGAATCACTTTTGGCAGTCAGGCTGGGTTGACGGGAGATCAAGAGAGTACATTGGAGTCTCTCTTGGTCTTGAGAATATTGCGCCTGCTCGGCTATATAGGGGATAATAAAGAAATGAAAGAATGCTTCAAAAACAATCATTTTGATATTGAGCTTATAGATATGGTTATGAACAAACGCAGTGTTATAAATCAGCATATTAATAAAGCTCTAAGAGAGTCGCATTTGTAGGAGCCGGGCTCCTTGTTCAGTGAGCTTTCGGTATGATCATATTCATAGTAGAATGAGAATGAATGTCAGGCGCCGATGATACAACTCGCTTGGAAGAGCTCAAGAAATCGCTGTATTCGCGCAATACTCCAGATGTTCGTACTCGTCGGAGTTTGCGTTATAGCGAAGACGAGAATTCCGTCAAGACTTCTTGGGGCGATGCTCCTCCAGATTTCATTGATCCTGTTCTGACCACCGATTACGAAGATCACTCCATGTCATTTTTTAGCAAACTTCTCATTGGTTCAGGCATATTTTGTCTAATTGCCGTGGCTCTTGGAGCCTACACTCTTCTTGGCGGCGCCAACCTTATATCTGCCGACAATATAGATATAACAGTCAGCGGGCCCGTTTCTATTCCCGGCGGGGCACCGGTCTCCTTTGATATCCAGGTAAGCAACAAAAATAATGTCAGCCTGGAACTAGCTGATCTATCCGTGGAGTTTCCAGCTGGGGCGGTTGAAGCTCTGGATACCACTCGCGAACTCAAGACTTATCGTGAATTGATCGGAGATATACCGGCCGGAGGATCGGCGACCAAGACTGTCAAAGCTGTTATGTTTGGAGAGGAAAATGTCCAGAAACAAATCTTGGTGACGGTAACATACAAGATCAAAGGTTCAACTTCTTTGTTCTCCAAGAAGAAAAGTTACGATGTTCTGATCAGTTCTTCTCCGTTGTCCATGACGGTCTCCGCATTCAAAGAGATAACTTCTGGTCAGGAGATTGACATCACCGTCAAGATTGAGTCTCATTCTGGTGAGATACTGAAAAATGTCCTGCTCAAGGTTTCATATCCTTTTGGTTTTACTTTCATATCCTCAAATCCAAAACCATTCAAAAGCAATGATACTTGGAAGATAGGGGATATTCCGGCTGGAGCCAGCCGGACCATAACCATTCACGGGAAAATCGCCGGTGAAGACGGTGATATTCGGGTCTTTCGTCTGACGACTGGAGCCCAGAGTCCGCGTGATCCGGCTATTATTGCTACGGAATATATGTCAGTCCAACAAGATATCACAATCCAAAAACCTTTTATCTCTCTGGGTGTAGGTATAGATAACGATACATCGGTTGGAGATTTTATTGGTCGTTTCAACCAATCTTCACGGGTAGAGATATCTTGGTTCAACAATATTCCGACAGCGGTTTCGCATGGTGAGATTGTAGTCAGACTTTCTGGGACTGCTTATGACAAGGCATCTGTTCGTCCAGATAGGGGCATATTCCGTTCGGCTACCAATGAGATTGTCTGGAATCAACAGACAAATCCAGAACTAGCTTCAATGGGGGCCGGAGAGAGTGGGCGAGTGTCTTTCTCTCTAATTCCGAGAGACACCGGTACGGCTTCACGGCCTATAGTGGATCCGGTGGTAACAATAGAAGCTAGTGTTTCCGGCAGTCGCACCCAAGAATCATCGGTGCCCGAAACTTTGGCTTCGGCTGTTTCAAGAATAATCAAGGTTTCCTCAAATGTGGCTTTGACCGGAAGAATGGTTCGGTCTATCGGACCATTTGCCAATACCGGACCGATACCGCCTCGGGCCGAACAGCCGACGACCTACACAGTCATCTGGACGGTGGATAACACCTCAAGCTCGGTTGCCAATGCCAAGGTTGCAGCTACCCTGGCTCCAGGCGTCAAATGGCTTGGGGCTAGTCCAACCGAAGAAAAAGTAACTTTTGAAGCAAATACAGGCACTGTTACCTGGGACATCGGCTCGGTCAATACTTACACTTTCAATTCTTCTCGTCGTCGGGAAGCGTTTTTCCAGATTTCGGTGATGCCGAGCGTCAGTGATGTTGGTCAACCGCTTACTCTGGTCAACCAGGCGATCTTGACTGCTACGGATACATTTACAGGGGAAGGCCTCCAGAGTATTCAAGAATATTTGACTACCAGATTTGGGACGGATCCGATCTACAAGAATGGGGATGAAATAGTGGGCAGATAGTTATTGGCGGAGCCTGGTGATATTATTTTTCCCAGCCCTGCGTGACTCGCGTCTGACGTATTGTAAGGTCTGCTCGGCTTGGAATATAAGATATTATCTTGTCCATATCAAAAGCCTTCGCATACCTAACAATCGTCCACGACGCTCAAACAAGTACTCGGACTGGGAAAAATAATATCACCAGGCTACGCCAGACACTCCCTTGTTTGCATATGTGTTATCATTCCCGTATGAAAAAAGAGTCGGATGATATGGAAAAGATAGTTTCTCTTTGTAAGAGAAGGGGATTTATTTATCCTGGATCGGAGATTTATGGAGGACTTGCAGGCACTTGGGACTATGGTCCTCTTGGGGTTTTGTTGAAAAACAACATTCGCGACCTTTGGTGGCAGTTTTTTGTTCTTTCTCGCGATGATATGTATGGCATTGACTCTGCTATTTTGATGAATCAGAAAGTCTGGCAGGCAAGTGGTCATGTTGGTAGTTTTGCTGATCCGATGGTTGAATGTTTCAAATGCAAAAGGCGTTTTCGCTCTGATCAGCTTGATGACCAAAAAAAGTGTTCTGAATGTGGCGGTCAGTTTGGAGAAGCTCGTCAGTTCAATATGATGTTCAAAACCAATGTAGGACCTACAGAAAACTCTGATACAGTTTCTTATCTTCGCCCGGAAACAGCCCAAGGGATGTTCGTTAATTTCAAGAATGTTATTGACTCATTTCATCCGAAACTGCCTTTTGGCATTGCCCAAATAGGCAAAGCATTTAGGAATGAAATATCTCCACGCGATTTCACTTTCCGTTCCAGAGAGTTTGAGATCATGGAGTTTGAATATTTCATCAGAGGAGAAGAATGGGAAAACTCTTTTTCTTATTGGCAGAAGGAGATGATGAGATGGATTGAAACTGTAGGGATTGATAAGGATAAGGTCAAAGAAGTGGAAGTTCCAAATGAAGAGCTCGCTCACTATTCAAAAAGAACGACCGATATTTATTTTGATTTTCCGTTTGGCCAAAAAGAACTTTATGGGTTGGCATATCGGACTGATTTTGATCTCAAGAATCATTCCGCTTCAAGCGGCATTGATCTAAAGTTTTCGGATGAGGAACACAATATATTTACGCCACATGTCATTGAGCCTACTTTCGGGCTTGATAGGACATTCCTGGCAGTTTTGCTCTCGGCTTATTCTGAAGATGAAATGAATGGTGAGGTGCGCGCTTATTTGAAACTCAAACCGAATATTGCTCCGATCAAGATGGCGGTTTTTCCACTCCTGAAAAATAAGCCGATCTTGGTAGATAAGGCAAAGGAGATTTATTCTGGACTAAAAAAAGAATTCAAATCAGTTATTTTTGATGATAATGGAAATATTGGTAAACGATACCGAAGACAAGACGAGATCGGCACACCATATTGCGTGACTATTGATTTTGATACGGTAGAAAAGAGTGTGGGAGCAACAGTTAGAGATAGGGATACGGGCAAGCAGGAGAGGGTAGGGGAAAAAGAGTTGGTGGAGTATATAAGAGAGAAAATAAATATACAGCTTGACATATAGGATATTGTCGGTTAGGGTCTGACTAGAGAGATTAGATAGAGGCGTAGTGGATGCTATGTCTTTTTTGTTTGGTCTCTGAAAACCGAATAATCGAAAACAACGAACAAAATGAAACAATACATAAAAAAGCATTGGCGGGGTATGGCGGTCGTGGCATTCATCATCTTTGTGTGGTGTTGCGGGTTGAAGTTAAAGATGGAAATGAAGAAAGCAGCGATGGTGCCCACTGTTGAGGTGGCAACCACTGTGGCTGCGAACGAGGAGAAAACCACTTCAGAAGAAACCACGACAAACATTGTCTCGTCCGCGGAGCCTATTGCTTCAGAAGTCATTTCACAGGCGTCCACGAACCAGGTGTGGACATTCAAGGTGTCTCTTTCTGGAATTGAGTTCAACGACAGAGCAAAATAATAACAAACACAGAATCACAGAACGACAAAACGAAAGAAAAACTGAATATCTTATGAAAATCAAAATCATATTTACGGTTCTCCTGTCCATGCTTATCACCACAGGGGTACATGCTCAAAACCGACTTCGCCAGTTGACCCTTGGAGAATTCAAATCAGAACAGTTGGGACAAGTGGTCAAAATCGGATTGGTGGCGTTCGGAGAAGCAATAAACAACGAGGATCACTGGGTGGAGGTCCAGAGAGAATTCAACGGTTCACTCGGTATGGAGAAGATGTTGGAGGAGTTTGGAAAGATCGATTTGTCGCTGTCGGTGACAAATGTGGACAAGGCCAGAATTACATTCTTTGCAGTGGCATGGAATCGCTACTATACAAATGTATTTTTCGGGGCAACCAACGATGTCTCCTTTGAGCTTGTGAAAGAAACAGGAGAGTATGTCCTGCCTCCAATCTTTATTACTCTGGAGGTTACGGAAAAGTTCCAGATATTCTTTGAGAAGCCAGTAGAACTGGCACACATCGAAATTCCGGGGAATCCCACGCCTGTTCCGGTTGATATCAATAGTCACGGTGTGATGTTTCCAGATGTATATCGTGGGAGTGATGGCATATTCACGGTCAAGTACCAGGACGGAACATTCGATACCTGGCGGATTCGGACGGGAAGAAGAATTAACCCTCTTGAAGCTGTTCCTGACATTCATCTCAATGCCGCGGACTGGTTGATTCCTCCAGTTCTCATGGATCGGATAGAAGCCTTGGTTGAAGCTGATTCCATCGAAGACATTGTCATTGAGAGAGGAAATGGTGGTAGTGATCCTATTGAGATCCCTCTCATGGTTGTGTCAGATGACCCAGAACGGCCGGTAAGAAGTTATCGGATAAAGAGCTTCACGGCGGCAGGAATTACTCCATTCGGAGACGAGTGGATCGACATAATGAAAAAGGTGATCTTGCCACCGGCCTCGGTCAGTCATCTCATCTTCTCGGGGAGAGAACCAGGCAGATTCTAAAGAGCAGACCATTCTATAATAAATAAGTACAGTTAGTCACCCCTCCGCGTCCGCCTGGCTGGAGGGCTTTTTCTTTGCAAAAAAGCGGGACTGGGGTCCCGCCGTGAAGATTAATCGTATTTTGTTTTACTGTAAAACAGCTCGGAAATACTTTTCGTTTCCGTTCTTTGGGATTTTGAGCGGACTAGTTCCCGCCATGTTTGACCATGGCCCCGTCACCTTGGTCGCTGTTTGTAATATTCCATCTGTCCAAGAGATGGTTACATAGTTGGTACCCCGAATGATCTCAAGTCTCGGCGGTTCAACTAATACTGGCACAAGCATCAGGCAATCTGGATCCTGATACCAGTCCATTGTCAACTGTAGTCTTTGTTCTCCTTTGAGAAAAATTCGAGCCAGCTTTCCATTCTGGGCAAGTGGCACGAATCTTGGTACTTGCCAATCACCCGTTGGAGGACCGTTGAATTCGCCGAGACGAGTGAGGGTCTGGACTCGGTTGGTGGACACCAAATCCAAATGAGCCCGCATATTATCTTCCGCTCCAGACGACAATCTCCCATAGAGATTGTAGAAACCCTCCGGAAAGGTTCGTGTGTATCGGGTCCAATCACCCGGTTTCAAGTAGCCCACTTTGTAGTTTATTTTTCCTTCACTCAATCCCGAAAGGTGGGATTCAATTTCAATGATGGCCAGATTGGGTATATCGCCCACCCGATAATAATCATAATCTGGATTGCCGTCTGTGCGGTAATCCGTGTTGGGCTTTGCCGATAGACCCTCATAAAGGCCTCCCTCATTGATGGCTTTTCCTGTCAGGGGGTTACTTGGGTAGTACTTGATACCGTTTGGGTCCAGACTATTATCCATATCCTCCGCCTGGATGAAGAGGTTAGATATTTCATTGTAGATTCCCTCTGTCCAGACCCAAGTCTCTGAGTTCGTGGCGCCATCTTGATTCTTCCAGACGATAGATGCCACATGAACAGTGCCGGTTGGGCTTGCTCCCATCTGCCAGGAGATTTTGATGTTCTCTTCTGTGTTTGTCGTTACCGTTGAGAAAGAGGTCACATTCGTCCCATCAACCGTCAGAATGAGAGATGTTCTATCCACGAGAATGTCTCCGTAATCTTTAAGTACGGCTTCTACGAGAGGCGCTCTGGAATAGTCTGACCCACTAGGAGGTAAAACAGATTCCAGACCAACCCGCCGTAGACGGATCCACATAGCGTCAAAGTTCGCGCCGCGGCGAATACTAAGTCTTAATGTGGTCAGACCGTTGAGACTTGCGAGTACAGGTTTCCCACTACCATCTTGGACAGGCAAGGTAATGAAATCACCCCATCCATCCGTCGGTGGCGCGCTAAACTCGCCGAGTATTGTTGTGGTCTGATCCGGTTGGGTCCAGTCGCTCGTCACTAGCTTGATGTCTCCATATATAGACAAACCGCCTGAAGCAACATGTACATCGATGAAGTAAATTCCACGAGGAATATCGCGAGTGTAGTTCAACCACTCGCCTTCTCCGCCGACATTGTTGTACCAATAGCCCACAACAACAAGATCTCCGATAATTTGCCCATCCCACTCCTTTTCTTTGGAAGGGAGATAGTTTTTCGAGAAGGCTTCCACTCCAGTTTCTGGCCTATAGGCAGGATAGGCTCCCGGATCAAGGGTGCCGTCGTCGTGAATATCAATTCCTTCGATCGCGCCTACATTTCTCATGAGGCCCTGCTCCCCAAAGTTACCGTGTATGGGAAAGCCGTTTGTGTCGTAGCCATTGAAATCCGCCGTAGGTATGTATAGGTCAGCCAGAGCTGACCCTATCATCACCATGCCACAGAGTAAACTTAATAATTTTTTCATCATTAATCTCCAGTCTTTTGTTGTTTGTTTGGTTATTCAGTGTCGCGCGACGCCTGAACTCTGCAGTATGGAGATATTCCATAGCCACATACCCAGAAACACCTAGAAGATGTGTCCGGATATGTGGCTAAGGCCTTTTTTCAAGGACCCAAAACCTTCAGCACTCTACATAGAAAATCCAAAAAACACAAGACCCTTTACTAAAACTTGTAAGTATGGTAGGTTGCTTTTGCTTATGGATATAAAATCAAGAATCTTGTGCGGGATCGTTACGATATCAAACGCTGTTTATCTGATCTGGTTGCCATGGCATGTGGTCGGGATCGGCGGTTGGATACTATTCGTGGCCGAGTTTATGATAACTTCGCTGACTTTTCTCTTCATCATCAATCATTGGGAACAGAAACATGAAGCCTTGAAACAGGCCGAAGTGACTGGCAGTCTGGATGTATTCCTGCCGGTGGTCAATGAACCGTTGTGGATGTTTGAAAGGACGCTCCGAGAGGCTACGAAGATAAAATATTCCAACAAGAACATATACATTCTGGATGACGGCCAGAGATTGGAAGTCAAAGCTTTTGCCGAAAAGTACAATGTCCACTATCTCACCAGAAACGGGGGCAAAGACGGGAACAAGGCCGGCAACCTCAACTTCGGCATGAAGCATTCCAGCGGGGAATATATCTTGGTTTTGGATGCCGATCAGTATGTTACCGATCACAATATCGCTCAAGAAGGTCTTCATTATTTTGCCAATGATCCCAAGATTGCCATTGTCTCAACTCGTCAAGCTTTTGATGTTCCAGAGAATGATTTCAACCATGATGCCTTGTTTTTCCAACACATGCAGCCTGGCAAGAATGACGACAATGCTTCCATTTCCTGCGGCTCGGGCGTTTTCTATCGCCGAACCGCCATGGATATCATAGGCGGATTTGCCACATGGAATATCGTTGAAGATCTAACCTCCACATATCTTCTTCATTCCAAGGGATTTATTTCAATATATCTCAACAAGCCCTATACCATGGGAACGGCCCCCGTTGATCTTTCAACAATATACAAACAGAGAGGGGTTTGGTCGTTGGATACCATGCGTCTATTCTTCAGGAAATCTCCTTTGTTCACCCCAGGCCTGACCTTGCGCCAGAGATTCCACTATTTTGAAATGGGGTGGTGCTATGTGGTCTCCGCTGTGGCTATTCCGGCCCTTTTCCTGATACCTCCTGTGGCTCTACTTAGTGATGTCAATGTCATTGACGATCCATTGTGGTATCTCATCCTACGTATTCCTTCATTGTTTGGGATCATATACATGTATTACAGACTGTCCGATCGGTCTATCACAGTCGGACAGTTTTGGGCTTCATTGTGTTTCCTATACCTCAAATCACTGATCCTCTCGTGGTTGCCATTCAAGACAAAGTACAAGGTTACCAACAAGCTCCGACTTTATGGGGTTGGCAAGCGTGATCTAATTCTGATATTGCCGCATTTGGCATTTATCATTTTTGGATTTTACGCAGTCTATTGGAGGATGTTGCATTTTGACTATCAATACACATCTTTCATAGGGATCAATCTGATGTGGATCACCGTGATGCTGTATTGGTTTATTCCGATTATCCGCAAAGGTATTAAACTTGAATAACATGAAGACAAAAATATTCTGGATTTCAATGATTGTGATGATGGTTGTGGTCGGTTTTTCGGCCCTATCTTCTGGAAGTCAGTCCTTCAATCTTGTCTTGGGTCCGGACGCTCTCTTCATAGAAGCTGAAGATTATGATTATGGCGGCGGCAAATATCTTCCAAGCAATTCAAGAACCAAAAATCTCTTTAATGATAAGGGGCTTTATAATGGTCTGGGAGCGATCAGTAATATTGACTATCACGCTGATGGAGATATTGCCAATGGTCAGGAATATCGGACAGGTGAAACCAAGATTGGGATCACTCCGATAAACGACCCTTATCCATCAGGCGAAGTTATAAGACCTGGATTTGGCAGAGGCAAGGGTCTTGATTATAGGATTGGCTGGAATGATGGGGGAGACTGGTTCAACTATACTCGGGTATTTACTTCAGGTTTGTATGAGGTTTATGGGCGTTTTTCTTCTGGCAAACGCGACATTCACGCCCATCTAGATTTGGTAGCTGATATAGTAGCATCCTCATCCTCATTGACATTACTTGGTCGTTTTGATTCGGGAGACACTGATGACTGGAATAATTTTGTTTTTGTTCCGCTTAGAAATACAGATGGCCAGATCTCCAGGGTGGCTCTCAATGGAGAACAAACAATCAGATTTACGGTCGATCCTGGCAATCTGGATATCAATTACATTGTGCTTGTGCCTGTGGCAGAACCGCGAATCTCTGTTATCAAAATTGACGGTCAGGAATTTCTTGAATGGAATGATGGAGTATTACAAATGGCAATCAACGAGAATGGGCCGTGGGTTGATGTGCCGAATGCTCATAGTCCTCACAAACTGACTGCTACCATGGGAACATCCAAACTATTTCACAGAGTAATTATTCGATCGAGATAAGAGCATCATGCTACACTTTCTTCATGAAGTTCAACAAGACTATTTTGCCGAATGGTTTGAGGGTGGTAACTGTACCCATGGTGGATAATCCTTCGGTGACCATCCTGGTTATGGTAGAGGCCGGTTCAAAATATGAAGACAAGAGGATCAATGGCTTGTCGCATTTTTTGGAACATATGGTATTCAAGGGCACTGTCAAGAGGCCCAAGGCCAATATTATCTCGCGAGAACTAGACTCCATAGGTGCCCATTGCAACGCTTTCACCGCTCAAGAATTTACCGGCTATTATGTCAAAGCCGATACCCGCCATATAGGGGTAGCTCTGGATGTAGTTTCGGACATATACTTGAATGGCCTGTTTGATCCGTCTGAAATTGAAAAAGAAAAAGGAGTAATCATAGAGGAAATACGAATGTATCGCGATATGCCACACCAGCACGTTCATGATCTTTTTTTGGAGCTGGTTTATGGGGATCAGGCCGTTGGGCGGAATATCGCTGGAACCGAAGAGACTGTCCGATCCTTCACCCAGGCCGATCTTTTGGCGTATCGCAGAGCTCATTATGTGGCTGAAGCTACCGCAGTCATCGTAGCCGGTTCATTCAAGGAAGATGAGATTATAGACAAGATCAACAAAGTCTTTGGAACAATTCCTGTCAGCCCAAAACAACACAAAGCTCCCGTAATTGATACCCAGGACAGACCGTTTATTCGGACTATTGTTCGCCAGACAGATCAGACCCATCTAGTCATCGGAGTCCGCGCCTTCCAGGTGGATGACAAGCGTGTCCCAACCATGAGAGTCTTGTCCACTATTCTAGGCAAAGGCATGAGTTCACGACTGTTTTCCAAGATGAGAGATGAGCTCGGAATTTGCTATTATATAAAAACCGACTATTCTCCATTTACTGATCATGGGATTTTGACTATATCGGCAGGTGTTCCGCACAATCGTTTTGAAGAAGCGGTCAAAGGCATTATCATAGAGTGTTCCCGTCTAAAGAGCGATATGGTTTCGGACACAGAACTTCGCAAGGCCAAAGATTATATCGCTGGCACAATCTTGCTTGAATTGGAAACATCAGATGCCCGGGCCGAATTTGCCGGACATGAAGAAATCCTCAAAAAATCAATCCTCTCTCCCGACGATATTATCGCGAAGACCAATGCTGTAACAGTTTCTGATCTTATGGATTTGGCAAATGAATTATTCGTCAACCAAGGTCTAAATCTGGCCGCTATCGGTCCATTCAAGAACGATCAAATCGTCATGCCATATGTGAGATTTGATTAGAAAAAATGGCATCGCTATGATAGACTGCCTCCATGTCTCTGGAGTCTCGTGACATCCATATCAACATCAATACCGGCAGTTTGGCGCGGTTTTTTTTGGTGGCGGTCTTTCTGATTGCTCTTTATTATATATCGGATGTTCTTTTGGTTTTGATCGCCGCAATAGTGATCGCTTCGGCTATAGAGCCTTTGGTCAGGCGTCTCAAACATTACAAGATTCACCGTGTCATTGCTGTTGTTATCATATATCTTTTTGCGGCTGTCGTCCTAGCTTCAATTTTGATCTTCTTCGTACCGATGGTTGTCAATGATGCGGTTTCATTCCTGTCAAATATACCGCGGACTGTTTCTTTGGGAGACATATGGAGTCCTCTGGGTAATATTGGTTCTGCCTTGGAATCGGATTTACAAAGTTCCCACTCTATATCGGTGTCCCAGTTTGTTTCCAATATCCAGTCGGCTCTGGTTGGCACGGGAGCCGGGGTCTTCAACACAGCCAGTTTTGTCTTTGGAGGATTCTTGAGTTTTGTTCTGATCGTTGTTTTGTCTTTTTATCTGGCGGCCCAGGAAGAAGGGGTGGATGATTTCCTGCGAATAGTGACGCCGGTCAAGAAACACGATTACATTATAGATCTCTGGAAACGATCCCAGCGTAAGATCGGTTATTGGTTGCAGGGACAAATATTATTGGGGGTTATTATAGGTGTTTTGACTTATATCGTCTTGATGATCGTGGGCATACCACATGCTCTGATCCTGGCTCTGGTAGCGGCCGCTTTTGAAATCATTCCGGTTTTTGGTCCGATCATCGCGGCTGTGCCGGCTGTCCTTATTGCTTTTTCTGCCGGTGGTTTTGGCAAAGCAGTCTTGTTGGCTGGTCTGTATATCATCATTCACCAATTTGAAAATCATCTATTTTATCCTCTGGTAACCAAAAAGATCGTTGGGATATCGCCGATCGTAGTGATCTTAGCCTTGGTCATTGGTTTCAAGCTCGCTGGCATTTTGGGGGCCATTCTGGCAGTGCCATTGTCGGCGGCCTTCATGGAATACATTCACGACATTGAAAAGAGCAAAAAAGCCGAAAAATCCGCTATTCCCCTATGAGCACACCAAAGAAATATTTTTACATCACTACCACCTTGCCGTATGTCAATGCTGATCCGCACATTGGCTTTGCCATGGAAATTGTTCGCGCAGACATCATTGCTCGATCGAAAAGATTGGCTGGTTATGAAGTATTTTTCAATACAGGTACGGATGAACACGGTCTCAAAATATATCAAAAAGCTTTTGGTTTTGGAGAGCAACCTCAACAGTTTGTGGATCGATATGTAAAGAAGTTCAAAAACCTGAAAGATATTTTGGGTTTGAGTCAAGATATCAATTTTACTAGGACAACTGATCCACATCATATTCAGTCCGCCCAGAAATTCTGGTCAATATGCAAAGAGCGAGGGTACATATACAAGAAGCTTTACAAATCTAGATACTGTTCCGGATGTGAATTGGAAAGAACTGATATTGAAATAGAAAACGGAAGATGCTTTTTGCACCAGAATATAGATCTTGTAATCATAGAGGAAGAAAATTATTTTTTCAAATTCAAATCTTTTCAGGATAAGCTTCTTCTGTACTACGATAAATATCCTGATTTTATCGTTCCATCTTTTCGTCTCAAAGAAATTCGCTCATTTATTGAACAAGGACTTGAAGATTTTAGTATTTCTCGCTTGGCTGTCAAGATGCCATGGGGCATCGCGGTGCCAGATGATCCTGATCATGTGATGTATGTTTGGTTTGATGCCCTAGTCAATTATATTTCTGCTATTGGTTGGCCGGATAGACCGGATGATTTCAAAAAATGGTGGGTAGAGACTGGTGGGGTTGTTCAATATTGTGGCAAGGACAATATCCGTCAGCAGGCGGCTATGTGGCAGGCCATGCTCATGGCGGTGGATCTCCCTCCATCAAAGACAATAGTTATTGATGGTTTTGTCACTGGTGAAGATGGCATCAAAATGTCAAAATCTTTGGGTAACACAATTGACCCTTTTGAAGTAGTCAAAGAATACGGGACTGATCCTTTGAGATATTATATTGGGAGAGAACTACGCCCATTTGAAGACAGCTCATTCACCATGGAGAGATTCAAAGAATCTTACAACGCTCATCTTGCCAATGGTCTGGGCAATCTGACCAGTCGTATTCTCAAAATGGCCGAAACAAATAATGTTTGGTCAGATCTTCCAGAAAAACCTGTTGATTTTGTCAAACTAGACGCAGATTTGGCTGGTTTTGAAATAAACAAATACTGCGATGCTATCTGGGAGCGTATTGAGAAAGCCGATGAACATATAGAGGAAACCAAACCATTCAAGACCATAAAAGAAAATAAAACAAAAGGCGAACAAGATATCAAACATCTCTTGAATGAATTGTGGATCATTGCTCATATGCTCACAGCCATATTGCCGCAGACGGGAGAGACCATCAAACGATTGTTAAAAAATAAACAGACTCCAAATCAGCCGCTTTTTGTTCGCAAATAATCCTTATGATCAAAGATGCCCAATACATAGATATTCATAGCCATGTTAATTTTCCTGACTATGATGCCGATAGGAGGGAAGTTATGGCTCGGGCCAATAGGGCGGGGGTGGCGATGATTGCAGTAGGAGTAGATTTGTCATCTTCTTGCAAGGCCGTTGAGTTGGCTGAAAAACATCAGAATATGTGGGCTACGATTGGCTTGCATCCCGCCCACAAAGAAGAAAATCAAACTTTTGATATTGTTCAATATAATAAGCTGGCAGTTCATCCCAAGACTGTGGCTATCGGAGAGTCTGGCCTGGATTATTATCGGTCTGACAAGAAGGATGGTGTAAGACAAAAAAATGTTTTTGAGAATATGATAGATATCGCAAATGAGACAAAAAAACCATTGATGCTCCATATAAGAAACGGTTCGGGCGTGTCGGCATACATTGAGGCCTGTGAGATCATAAAGAGCAGAGCGAGCGTTCTAGGTAACCTACACTTCTTCGCAGGAAATATAGAAGAAGCCAAACCTTTTTTGGATCTAGGTTTTTATTTCTCATTTACCGGGGTTATAACTTTTACTGATGATTATGATGAGGTTATTCGGTATCTTCCTTTGGAACGGATCATGTCGGAGACGGACTGTCCATATGTTACTCCAGAGCCTCATCGCGGCACCCGCAATGAACCCCTGTATGTTATTGAAGTCGTCAAAGCTATTGCCAGAATAAGAGGCGAGGCTGAAGATTTGGTCAGAACCCAGTTGCTGGAGAATGCCAAGAATTTCTTCCCCTTTAATTGAAGGTGTTTTTAGTAAAACTTTAGTATTTTTTCACTGGGAATTTAGGGTGTTAGTCTATACTAGAGGAGCTTTTGTAAGCTTGCGTACAAAAGCTTCATGTGATAGTCTCGTGAGATATTAACAATAACAGAGGAGCTCCTCTCTTCAGGATTCCGCAGAAGATATTCTAGATATCCAAAACGGACCGCTCCTCTATACCTATGAACAATACTCACGATGAACGCGCGTCAATTTATGAAATAGGCTATTTGATAGCCGGTTCGGTCCCAGAAGAAAAAGTTCCCGAACAAAATCAAAAATTGAAAGACATCATAGTTTCTCGAGGAGCCAGTGTTATTGCCGAGGGAGCGCCGCATAGACAGGACTTGTCTTATACTATCCGCAAAAAGACTTTGTCTGGTTCATATGAAAAGCACAATCAAGGATATTTTGGCTGGATCAAATTTGAAATCGGTTCGAACAAGATAGAGGATGTAAAAAAGACATTTGAGAACGATCAAGCTGTTCTGCGAATGTTACTTATTACGACGGTACGGGAGAATACTTTTCTAGGCAAGCATGCCGGAGATGTTGTCTCTCACTCTACAAATGGTAGAGGGATTGTTCTTGAAATCACAACTGAAGAAGAAAAACCCGTTACTACTATCTCTTTGGAAGAGATGGACAAGAGTATAGATGAACTGGTCAAAGAAACATAGAATCATTATTCGTATATAAACAATACAAAAACATCATGTATCTAAACAAAGCATTTATTATCGGCAATCTGACCCGCGATCCAGAGCTCAAGGCCCTGCCTTCTGGTAGCAAGGTTTGCACATTTAGCGTGGCCACCAATCGCGCATACAAAGACAAAGAAGGTGTCCGCAAAGAGGTGGTTGAGTATCACAATGTGGCCGTATTTGGACGAGTTGGTGAGCTGTCTGCTCAATATCTGAAAAAGGGTTCCCAGGCATTTGTTGAAGGTCGTTTGCAAACCCGATCTTGGGAAGCCGATGGTCAGAAAAAATATCGGACCGAAATCATCGCTGACAATGTTCAGTTTGGCGGCCGACCAACAAGTTCAAGTAGTTCAGGAGCGGCTAGCAGTGTTCCAAATTCTTCTTCTGGAGAGGAGAAGGGAGCTGATCTTGGCAAAGGTTCTGCTCCGTCGGATACTATTGAGTATCCTAACGAAGATATTAAACCAGAAGATATACCATTCTAATGAGCACCACCATGAACAAACAATGCTACTTCAGTCAGCACAATATTAAACACATTGATTATAAAGATGTTGAAATACTCAAAAAGTTCCTAAATCCACACGGTCGGATCCTGACCAGGAAGCGCACGGGTATTTCAGCCAAATACCAGCGTCAACTGGCTATGGCTGTCAAGCGGGCTAGGTTTATGAGTTTATTGCCTTATGTCAGTTCTTGATACTGTTTGAAAAAATATTCATGCCGTCGACATGAAGCTTGTTACTGATTCCGTTTGCTATGTTAATATTAAAATATCATGGAACAACTTCTTATAACCATCATCTCTGTTCTGTTTACGGGCATGCTCGCGGCTATAGGGTATTTCCTGAAAAGAATATTTGAGAAGACTGATAATATCGGAATAGACATTTCCGAAATAAAGCCCAAGGTTGATATTCTATGGAGAGACAAATATGCTCCGGCTCTTTCTCCTCGTCAGTTAAATGAAAAAGGCCAGTCTATCTTGAATCAGAGTGGGATCAAAGAAATCATTGAGGAAAATAGAGAAAAATTATTTGCTGAAGTTAAGGCTCTGAATCCAACCAATGCCTATGATGCCGAACAAACTATACTAGATGTCGTAAATGAAATTCCCAAGCATTACCCAGAGCTTATACCAAGATTGAAAGACGGAGCATTCAGGGTAGGACAAAGTGTGGATGCTCTTTTGTTAGTCGGAGGTATTCACTTGAGGAATATGATTTTCGGTGATCTTGGTTTTTCAATGGTAGATCTGGACAAGACGAAGACTGTTTAGTTCACTCGTTCGCGATACTCACCAGTCTCGGTATTGACCCGGATAATATCTCCTTCATTGATGAATAAGGGGGCGTTGATAGTCGTGCCGGTTTCCAAGACAATACCCTTGCTGCTACCTGTGGCGCTGTCGCCTTTGATATTGGGCGGAGCTTCAGTCACCTTAAGGTCTATGGTGATGGGTATTTTGAATCCTATTGGTTGTTCGTTGAATAATAGTTGGGTGATGACAGTATTGGGTTTGAGAAAGCGTCCCTGTGGTCCGACTGTATCGGCGGTTATTTTGAATCTTTGGGAAGGATCTTCGGCCTCCGAGAACCACCATTCTCCACGGTTGTTATATAAGTATTTGACTTCTCTTGTTTTTATTTCGGCTTCTGATACTTTTTCTGATTGATGGAAAGAATATTCCGTGACTTTGCCGGTCATCAGGTTTTTTAGCTTGGTGGCATTGACTGGTTTTCTTTGTTGCTTGCGGAATACATGTGAGGATAATACCTCGTATGGTTGGCCATCTAGGACGATGTATTTTCGTTCGGTTATTTCACTATATTCTAATAAAGACATATGGATTTTTACAATTCCCCTAGTTTTGTCCTTATTTTTGAGAGGATTTCATCTCTGACCGAGATATTTTCGCGCAAGAATTGGCGAGTAGAATCGTAGCCCCGACCTAACTTGGTTTCGCCATAAGCGTAGGAGGACCCAGACTTTTCTATAATAGCCATTTTTTCTCCCAGAGCGATGATTTCGCCTTCCTGCGATATGCCTTCGTTGTACATCAGGTCAAACTCCGTCTGGCGGAATGGGGCCGCTACTTTGTTCTTGACCACTTTGACCCGCACTCGTCCACCCATAACTTCATCGCCTTTTTTGATCTGGGCTATCCGGCGGATATCCAAGCGAACCGAAGCGTAGAATTTCAGAGCCTTTCCTCCTGGAGTTGTTTCTGGATTGCCAAACATTATTCCTATCTGCATTCGGATCTGGTTGATAAATATGACGATAGTCTTGGATCTGGCAGTGATGGCTGTCAGTTTGCGGAGAGCTTGGGACATCAGGCGTGCCTGGGTGCCGACATGGTGGGCTCCCATATCTCCCTCTATCTCTGCCTTTGGAGTCAAGGCGGCCACCGAGTCTATGACTACCACATCCATTTTGCTGGTACGGATCAGGCTATCTACTATATCCAAAGCTTGTTCGCCGGTATCTGGCTGGGATATCAGTAGGTCGTCCACCTTCACGCCGATGCGTCTGGCATAGTCTGGGTCCATGGCGTGTTCGGCATCTATATAAGCACAAATACCTCCTCGCTTCTGGGCTTCAGCCACTACATGTAGAGCCAGAGTCGTTTTGCCGGAAGATTCCGGTCCAAAAATCTCAATAATTCTGCCGCGAGGCATGCCATTGATGCCGAGGGCCGCATCCAGACCGATGGAGCCAGTGGGTATGGCATTTATATTGACTTTGGGTTTTTCCCCGAGCTTCATGATGGACTCCTCGCCAAACTTTGTCCGAATGGCATCCAAAGCGTCTTCAATGCCAGTGTCTGATTTGTTATTTGGAACTCGTTTTGTTTGGATTGTTTCAACTTCATCTTTGAATGCAGATGAATTGTCTTCTGGAATTGTCTTTCCTTTGATTTTCTTCATGGTATATGGAGATTATATGTTGTTAAAAGCAGGCGCGATAATCATATCATATTGTTCCAGTGATACGCAGAGTCAATCGCATCCTTCGGCCAAACTGGTCCCGTCCCTCCATCGTCAAGATATTCAGTCCATGAAATACCAGAATATCTTGGCTGAAATTTCCTTGTTCGTCTATCTGAATTGGTTTTCCATTCAAGGTAACATTATTGACCCGTTCGGCCCGTCCACGAAGCCTGATCAGGCTAGTGGTGGCGGTGCTATCAGCGACTGGTTCTAATATTTCAATGTATGGTCCTTGAGCATAATTCAAGGAACGAGATATGCCATATCCACTTACGGTCAGGATGCCGATAATGATTAAAGATATCTTTAGTAAGCGAATATTGTTAGTGCGGTTCATTGAGCCTCATTTGATGTTGGCAACTGTTCATCTATCACACTATTTTTGTCTGGAGACAAACCAATAACTTCACGAGGTCTCGACCCTTGAGCTGGACCAATGACCCCACGCTCCTCTAGGATATCCATCAGTTTGGCTGCCCGTGAATATCCTATACCAAGTTTGCGTTGGATATAAGATGTAGAAGCTTTGCCAGCGGACATTACGGCTTCACGAGCATTTTCATAGAGTTCATCTTCTTCGTCAAGACTATTATTGTCTTCTAGGAGAGCGTCAAAAGCCGCGACTGAACCAGCTTCTGTTGGAGTCAAGTTTATTTCATCAGCCATGTCGTATTTGTATTGCGTGGCGATGTGGTTGACCACCCGTTTGACCTCTGATTCGGATATGAAGGCCGACTGTAGGCGCACGGGCTTTGACATTTCTCCACCTAAATAGAGCATATCTCCCGCTCCAAGAAGTTTTTCGGCGCCGGGTTGGTCTAGAATAGTCCGTGAGTCTATCTGTGAAGCTACTTGCAGAGCTACTCGCGAAGGGATATTGGCCTTGATCAAGCCGGTGATAACATTGACGCTTGGTCTTTGGGTAGAAAGGACCAAATGAATGCCTACCGCTCGGCTCATTTGGGCCAAACGAACCACGGCAGACTCCAATTCTCTCGGGTAGGCTTGCATGATGTCGGCCAACTCGTCTATGACTATAATAATGAAGGGCATTGTTTCTGGTAGAAGAGATGAATCGTCGGTATCTTTTTTGGCTTTGAATAGCTCCAAGGCTGGCGCCAATATGGTCTTGTGATATGAATCAATATCTCTAGCTGAATTTCTTTCCAGGACTTCATAACGGCGGCTCATTTCTTTGGCTGTCCACTTGAGGGCCAAAATGGCTTTTTTGGCATCGGTTATTACCGGAGTCAAAAGGTGGGGAATTTTATTATACATGGTCAGTTCCACTCGCTTTGGATCCATCATGATAAATTTGAGACTTTCCGGTGAATTGCGATACAAAAGAGAGGTTATCAAGGAATGAATCGCGACCGATTTGCCAGAACCGGTGGCGCCGGCGATCAAAAGATGGGGCGCTTTGGCCAAGTTGGAAAAATGAGCCCGTCCGGTTATATCTTTGCCAAGCGAAACCAATAGAGGTCGTTCCGACTCTTGAAATTCGGTAGATCCCAATAGGGTGGCAAGACCGACAGTTGTTTTGGCGGTATTTGGAACCTCTATGCCTACCAAAGACTTGCCTGGAATTGGAGCTTCAATGCGGATGGGATGGGCGGCTAGAGCCAAAGCCAAGTCATTGTTTAGACTGATAATACGCGAGAGTTTGACTCCCTCGGCTGGCTTCAGAGAGTAACGGGTTACCGATGGTCCGATTGAGATCTCATCCATCTCCACTGTAATGCCAAAGTTCTGCAAAGTCCTTTTGATGATATTGGCATTGGTTTTTATGTCTCCGGTCTCTGGTTTCCCTCGATCACGCTCAAGTAATGATAAGGGTGGTGGCATAAATGGCGTAAGATGGGGAACTATTACCGATGAAGCAAAACCCTGTTCTTCTTCGTCGCTGAACATCAATGATCCCTTGCGCTTGGGTTTTTGGTTGATATCCGCCGCTGCGGCAATTTTTTCATTTTTTCCGGCGCTTACTGCGCCCACTGCTTGATCAATCATAGCTTGCTCGCTTTCATCCATCTCCGTTTCAGATTTTTCTATTTTACGGCCCCACTTCCAAAAAGCCAATTGATCCGTCCGTGGGGCTATTTCCAGAGCCATGAATATAGAAGCTATAAATACGGCTCCCAATAGAGCAGATGAAGCCCAGATATCAAAAAGTTGAATCAGAGGAAATGTCATCCAGCGACCAATTGTTCCTCCTGCATGCTGGGGGAAGAGATGAATGAGACCCAGTCCGGAAGTAAAAAAAAGCAAAGTACCGATCATTTTTGATGGGGCCGGCTTTTTCTCTAGACCACGCAAAAAAGCTATTCCCAGAAGAGCCGAAGCTACGGGCATGAGATAGTATCCTATTCCAAATAATTTGGTGAACAAATCAAAAACCAAGACTCCGGCCTTGCCAGCCTTGTGAAAGGAGGCCAATAAAAGAAGCAAAGTTATAAGGAATGAAAATATGGCCATTATGGCCCCAGTTGTTTCCTCGCGCATCTCATTCCAAAAGCGAATCTTGGATAATTCAGGTTTTTTCTTTTTTGACATGAAAATCTATTGATATAACAAATGACAGTATAGCATAGAGCTCTTTTTACTTGCATAGCTCTATAAGCCAATCTATAATGGACATGTCAAGGACAGGGATGGAAAAAGTTAAAGGACAATAATATAAAAGACAAAATACTATAATGGACAAAAATAATCCAAATGATGATTCATATTTTAATGATCAAATAAAGTGGAAAAACCTAGGTTTCTTTTCGGCGGAAGACTATCTTGTTTATATTTTCAAAAAGACAGAAAAGATAACCGCCGCCCTTCATTTGGTTTCCGGACTTCTAAAGGACGATGAACCAATGAAGTGGGAATTGCGTGATTTGGGCATGGAACTTTTATCCTCTTCATTTGCCGCTTCCAGTTCCGTGCCTGGGGATAAGAATATGGTCATCCAATCTTTATTCGCTTCGGCTCTGGAAACCATATCCTTGCTCAATGTTGCTCGTGTTTCCAACCTTATTTCTCCAATGAATCACGATCTCTTGGTTAAAGAGATTGATCGGATAGTGGGCCTTCTAGGAGAACGTCTGGCTCAAAGTGCCGAAAATGCCGGCTATGTCCTTTCTGAATCTTTCTTTAGGACACCTGATCTATTCTCTTCTGGATTCAAATCAGATTCTAAGGCTAATCTTCAAAGAAGTAATGGGACACCATCTATGAAAAAGACTTTTAGACACGATTTGATCATCAATGCTCTTAAAGGTCAATCAAATCTAACAGTCAAGGACTTTTCCAAAGTCATAAAGGACTGCAGTCAAAAAACTATTCAGAGAGATCTATTGGAATTGGTCAGTAAAGGGGTGGTAAAAAAGGAGGGTCAAAGAAGGTGGAGCAGATATTCGCTTTCTTGACTTTTGAAGTCTTTCGATTTAGGATATAAACTTATCCACAGAGTTTCTCGTCATTTCCACTTGGTGCGCTATAATGTCCTGCAACGAGCGCGTTGTCCGTAATACGGAGCCATGCGTTCGTCCCAGAGCGTTTCGCAATGGGTGGTAAATCTTTCTCTATTTGGATGTCGATAGTACGAATAGAGGGATACGAAATTATTATTAATTTTACTCATCATTATTATAAAAATACGTATGAAAAAAGTTCTTATTGTAACAGGCATCGCCGCCTTGGCACTTGCTTCGGTTGCTGGAGCTCAAAGCTTCACATTCAATACCAATTTGACTGTTGGTAGCACAGGTGCGGATGTTGTCGCTTTGCAGTCCACTTTGCTTTCAGCTGGTTTCCGCATTCCGGCTATTGAGTCTGGTGCGGCTGCCAAAGGATACTTTGGTACTCAAACCAAGGCTGCTGTTCAGCAATACCAAGCCGCTCACGGTGTTCCGTCAACAGGCTTCGTTGGCCCTCTGACTCGCGCCGCTTTGAATAGCGGTACAGTTATGACGGGTCCGGTCAATTGTCCGGCTGGCTTCACATGCACGCCGTCCTCTCCAGTGGCCATAACCTGCCCGGCTGGTTATGTATGCACGCCTCTTCCAGGCACTACTACCACGATCAATCAGACCACTATTACCACTCGTGGAGCTGAAGGTGTGATCACCACGAAGCTTGCTAGCACCCCTATAGCTGATGCGGATATCCGCACTTCTTCAATGGTGCCGGTTTATGGCGTTGAAGTAAAAGCTTCAGGTTCAGACATGATCGTAGATCGTGTTCTCCTTCAGGTTGGTTTGACTGTCAGTAGCTCCGCTACGAAACCATCAACCTTCATCACCAAGCTTCATGCTTATGATGGCGACACCCTCTTGAGGAGCTGGAGTCTTAGTGAATCCGATTTCAACAAGGATTCTTCCGATCGTTACTATGTCATAGCTTCTGGTATAAATTTCCTTGTTTTGAAAGACCAAACCAAGGTTCTTACTTTCAAAGTTGATACTACAGGCGTATCATCCGACCAGGCGGCTCGTGTCGTAACCTTCCAGGGTTATGCTGGCAATTCCCAGAACATTCGCGCTATAGATGGCGCAGGTTTGAATTCGTACACGGACATGTCCGGTAGTGCCAATTCTCGCCAACAGACATTCAATCCAAGCGGTACTTCAAACTTGACTGTTACCCTCAACAGCGCTCTCACTCCAAAGTCAACCAACAATAGGGTTGATACGAGCAATGGAACCAAAGGGTTGGTCATGCAGGCTATAGATGTCAAGTCTACTACCGGTGATTCAATCATCAAGAAGCTAAACATTTACACCTACGCTACTTCGACAGCAGGTTTGCCTTCGATAGTGTACTTGTATGATGGATCTACTCTTGTCCAGGCAGTTAGCGGCAATACAGCTTTCATTGATGACTTGAACTTCACGGATGTCAATCTCAAGATCGCCAAAGACACAACCAAGACATTGACGATCAAGGCCGATTATCCTTCGACTGCGAATGGTCAAGCGGCTAGTACCTCTATCCCAACGAGCGGTATTCAATTTGAAAACCCAGCTGGCACGCTGGCCTCAAGTTCTATCCCAACGAGCGCTCTTACCAGCAACGATCAGTACTTGTTCAATGCCGCTCCTCAATGGAAGTTGATTAGCAGTAATATCACAGCCCAAGCTGGTGTAGTCGGTGTAGCATCAAGCTCGGTAACTGGTACGATAGTCCTGGAAGCCAAATCAGTAGGTGGCTCTATGACAAAACCTACTCTAATTGACTTTGGTATTGTGTTTGCTTCGACTACTTTGAGCAACGGCGCTTATTCTACGACAAGTGCCGCTGGTACACAGACAGCTCTTCAGGCAAGCAGTACAGCTATCACAACTGATCCGACAGATGCTACGGTTGGAGATGGCAGCACATACAGGGTTACTCTTACTGGTGTTGCGCCTTCAAGCGCTTCATCCGGCATAGGTTCAGCTCAAACATTGTTCATGGCCATCAACTTCATCAACTCTGTTGTTTCAGGGAGCGCGAACCTCTATAAACAGACATGGGGTATAAACGACTTCTTTACTCCTCCTGCTTACTTGACCAAGGGCACATTCTAAGCGACTGCTTATACTATTCAGCGCATTTGGCTGAAACCAAAAACCACTCCGATGTACATCGGAGTGGTTTTTTGGCGTTCGGTTTTGGTATACTGGAATAGTATGAATAATATAATAAAAATATCTACTATCATTTTATCTTTTTTGATTATAGTTTTTGGCGTGGCATATGCCCTCAAACTCCCCATTCTCGAAAAGATATTGTCAGGTAAGATTCTGGAGATATACCAATCTGTCATGGCGCGCCAATATTTCCCGGAAACGATAGGTCAGTACAAGCTCTTTGAAGATATTTCAATAAAAGTAGAAACCAAGAAAAGATGCAATAAGATAGAAGACAATCCCATACTCAAGGCCACTGGTCGTACCGGTGACGCTTGCATGGAAACATTTGTGGCGGAATATCGTACTCCCATGTCTTCAACAACTACTGATATTATCCGTGTCAATTTGTCTCGTTTTACGGAAAACAAAGATATGTTTGAACTATTGATTGAAAACTCTTCCGATCCTGACACACTCGACGGTCTGGCAGTTTTTCGTCTGGCGCCTTTTGAGCTCGGCTGGTATCCGTCATCCGTGTTTGATCTCATAGTCACCCAAGACGGAGAGGCCATAGTCGGAACAAGTTCCATAAAGTATGAGTATGCGGGGACTGCTATTGGAGAAAATGAAGTGACTAGATATTTTCTTTCCAAGTATAGTCCTAGGAAATTGTAGTTCATAGCATGACTGACATATTCGCTTTTGTCCGCAAATATCAGGAGAAAATAATGCTGTTGTTGCTTGTGGTATTGGTATTTGTCTTGCGTTTCCTGCCAATATCATACGGAGATCTTTATAGCGACAATGCTATAAACTCTTTTCGGGCCTATGGATGGTTTGATTATCTAGGTACCAGCGGACAATCTGGACCTTTTGAATGGTTGGGGCACATTCCTGGCTGGGCATTGCTTTCTTTTCATGATGCCCCCCCTCTGGGATTCTTGGTTCAGCATATATTTTTCAACTTATTCGGAGACAGTGTCGTGATCGCCAGATTGCCTTTTGTTTTGGCAGGAATTGTTTCTGTGTTTTTAGTTTATTTTTTCCTAAAAAAACTAACTAATCAAAAAACCGCTGTGATTGCTGGATTGTTTTATGTCGTTTGTTCTTATTCTGTGTGGGCGGGGCAGGCGGGATATATGGAGGGTCTGCAGGAATTGTTCATTGTCGGAAGTCTTCTTTCGGGTGGCTTATTTCTCTTCTTGAATAGTTCCAAAAAATATATTTATATTTGGGCTTTATTCTTGGGTGGCGCTTTATTGACCAAGTACACGGCTATTTTCTTGGTACCGCCTATACTCATATACGCTTTCTTGTATAGAGAGACATTCAAGAAATACTGGAGAGATGTTCTGATCAGTATTATTTTGATGATAGTGCTTTTGTCTCCGGTTATCATTTACAACATCCATGTTTATGGACTTCGTGGACATTTTGACGCGGCATTATCATCTATGGTTGGGATGCACCCGGAGGATTTCAAAATAATCAGCGACCGTTCTGTCTCTTCGGACCCTATATCAAATATCTCCAATATGTTTTTGATTTTGGCCAGGAATGTTTCTTATCCATTTCTTGTTTTGTTTCTGATTTGTTTTGTGGTTCTGGTCTGGCGTATTAGATCAAAAGGCTTTGGAAATTTTGAGTCATGGGTTGTTGTCAATATGCTTTTTTTGATTTTGATGTTTGGTTTTGCTGGTGTGGCGGTGAGGTTTCTCTCTGTTCTAGTGCCATTTATAGTTCTCATCATCGCGCTCGGTTTGAGCCATATTCAAGAAATAAATAAAAATATAATATTTAGGCGTGTTTTATGGGGTATAACAGCATTTATTTTTGTTTTTGAATTGTTTTATTCTTTCAACACCAATGTTCTCAAGGTTCCAATCGGTTCAGCTGGTATTTGGCACTCTGCGAATAAAGTCAAAAATCTCGGCTTCAATGAGCTGGACAATTTTATTCGGGACAATATTATCACGAAATTGCCGGAAAAGCAGACCATAAGAAAGGCGGAAGATATTGTTTTTACGAGCAAAGAGATAAAAGGTAAGAGTGTCATCGTCTTTGACGATAGGATAAATTGGTTTGCTCATATGTGGTATATGCAGAGATATTTCTTGTACTATAGATGGCCAGTGATATCTACTTCATATTTTTCCCCAACCAATCCCAATAAGTTGGATTTGGCGGAATTGATGAAAGTTTCAGGTCAACCGTTGTATTTTATATACCCGATCAATCCTATTGTTTTGGATGCAGTGCGCAGTAAGGACGAGTCCTTGAACTTCGTAGGGCCTTCTCTGGCTGAATATTTGGAAAGTCTAGGTGCTTCTTTTACGATCATAAAAAATAGTCAGAATATTCCAGCATTCAAGATATATCGCTTTTGACTGGTATAATACCCATATGATAAATCCTTTTGACCGCAATTTCTTTAAGTTTCTTCTCGGTTTCATCTCTATTTTGAGTGTCAGTTTTTCTATTCTCTATTTTGTTGGGCGGCTTTAATAGGGGCCATTCGACGGGGGCTCAAACTACATTACGGAAAGGAAAAAAGACAAATGTTTGCCGAGCTTGTTTATCATTATTTGAAAGTATTTCCTGAAGATTTTTAAGATCTCTTCACTTGGATTTTATTGTCTCCTGTTAGGCTGTTTTTATTAACAGTAATTAAAAGAGATCATATGAATAAAATCTTATATGTGAGTGTGGTTTGGGTAGTAGCTATGAGTGTGTACTTTTTTGATTTTGGGGTATTGTATGCCGAAACTAGGGTTCCAGAATCTAACATCATAAGAAATACGATATGGGACAAAAGTGGCAGTCCGTATGTTTTGGAGGGCGATGTGACGGTCTTTGCCAGCAGTACATTAACTATTGGTTCCGGTGTTGAGGTTATTGCAGGAAGTGGTCTGGTTGACGATTATGGCGACCAATACATACCAGGAATATATGTTGAAGGAGGAACATTGTCTGTCAATGGGGCAGGCAGATCACGAGTCTCATTCAAGGGAATATCTGATATATATGTAGAAGATGGTTGGGCTGATATAGCCAATGCCGATATTGAGGGTGTTAATATTTCTTTCAAGAATTCTTTGGGACATATTGCTACCACGACTATTTCAAAAGCATCAATTGGTGTCAGAATCAGAAAAAGCGATGTTGCCATATGGGGCAGTTATATAAAAGACAATCAAACAGGGGTAAGGATTGATCCTAGTAGGATATTTCAAGTCAATAGCGATGTCTATGAAGATGTTAATGATCAATATTTTCAGACAATAGTTCTTGAAGACGAGTATGGTATGGGCAGGGGCGGCATAGGCAATGCTTTGGCTATTACAGAAGGAGATGGATTTTCGGATTATTCAAGAGTGTCAATAAGTAATTCAAGTATTTCTGGAAATGAAAATTATTCCCTATATAACAGCGAAGAAAATGTTGTTCAGGCAGACAATGTTTGGTGGGGTAGTATTGATGGTCCTTCGTTGACAGGGAATAATAGGATATATGGTTCAGTTGATTATGAACCATGGTTGTCTACAGAATCCCCCTTGGACCCCGGTCTTTCTGAAGAGAGATGTTGTTCAAGCATACTATTTATTCCAGGCCTCCAAGGCAGTCGTCTGTATAGACAGGAATCTGGTATTTTGGGAGAGACGACCAATACTTTGTGGGAACCACAAAGAAGCGAAGATGTCCGTAAGCTTTTTTTGGACAACAAGGGTTTAAGCATAAATTCAGATATATATTCAGGCGAGCCTATAGATATGGCGCTGGGATATGGAGTCTATGGATCATTTATGAATATGCTAGATAGTTTGAGAGTTGATGGCAAGATCAACGAATGGAAGTCTTTTGGTTATGATTGGCGCAAAAGTGTTTCAGATGTAGTTGTAGGATCAGAAAAGAAATCCACAACAACAGAATCTCTTCTGGACATTGTTAAAGATTTGGCTCTTCGGTCCAAGACGGGCAAAGTCGCGATTGTCTCTCACAGTAATGGCGGCCTGGTGGCCAAATATCTAGTCAAGAATCTGGTAAATATAGGAAAAGAAAATCTTATTGATTCGATTATATCGGTAGCTGTGCCTTATGTTGGTACTCCAAAATCCTTGGCGGCCTTACTGCATGGTTTTGAGCAGAGTATGGCTGGCGGGTTGATCCTCCGAGCTAGTGTGGCCCGAGAATTGGGGGCAAATATGGCTAGTGCTTATGGGCTTTTGCCATCAAAGGCCTATTTTTCTACAATTTTGTCACCAACAATTGCTTTTGCCAGTTCCACAATCGCAGGCATCAATGATGGTTCTTATCCAACCCAGATCAAGACATTTGATGATCAATCAGCATTTGTCGGTGATACTTACGAAGTCCGACCTATGCCATCAACCAAAGATCTCTCCAGACCTATTCGTGGTAATAACCTTCTTTTGGCGGCTTCAGATGTTATCCATAGCATCCTTGATCCATTCGTTTGGCCTGCTAATATTGCCCGTTTGGCTGTCATTGGCTGGAATAAACCGACCCCTTCGGGCATCACTTATGGAGAAAAGATTACTTGTTCTATATCGCCGATATTGTTTCAGAAAAGATGTTCAGTCGTTCCGACCCATACTATCTCTAACAGCAATGGTGGCGATGGTACGGTTCTCGCTCCCAGTGCGGCTTACGAGGCGGGCACAGCTGTGTCCGTAGATCTGAAGGGTGTTGATAACATAGACAAAAAAAGTATTGATCATGCCAATATCCTTGAATCCTCGGTTACTCAAGAGATTGTTCGGAGTACCATTGAGCATGGTGGAATAGATTCTGATCTTAAGAATCATATAATGTCCTTACCGGGAGTGATGATAGGGGAACCGGACTATATTTCTATTGACCAGGCTGACAGAGCTCTGATTGTCAGTACTCATTCGCCGGTCAAGCCCCACATATACGACAGATTTGGCAATCATACAGGTGAAATATCTCCGCCTGTTGGTATTGAAGAGGGTCTGTTTACGGCATATGAATCCAAGATTCCTAATAGCCACTTTTCCATCACTGGTGATAGCGATGACAGTCCAGAAACATATATTACAATTCCCGATGACGGACAGACATATTCGGTGGTTTTGGAAGGTATTGGTACGGGAGAGTTCAGTTTTGAAATAGAACGAAGGCGGGCTCAACAGATCATGGATAGTGTGGAATATTCGGGATTGCCGATCACCCCGCTATCTATTGCTTCAACTACAATCAAAAGCAATGATCTTTTGGATGATTCTCCAGAGCCTCTGGCTTCAACATCAGAAAGTCTTTTTATTGACATAGATGGAAATGGAATCACAGACATAAAAGCCGAGCCAAATGTCAAGCCGGATCCTGTCTTATTTTTGGAATCTCTAAAAAAGACGGTTTTGTCTATGGGTCTAACCTTGCCAAAATCCAAGAAAATCATTCAACGGATAGATCGCATAACTGATCTCTACAAAAAAGGAAAACTCAAAAAAGCTGTCACTGTAGCTACAAAGATCCAAAAATCTCTCGGTCACCGCAAATTTCGCAATCTTTCTGCCGCCGATCGCGAGGAAATCCTAAATCTGATTGAAGGATTTATTGGGCAGTTTGAGTGAGGTTTTAGAACAAGGCAGACCCCCCAGCAAATACTTGACCATCCAGACACGGGTTGATCTCGTCGCTCTCTACAGAGACTAGCGACGAGATCACCCTATTTCTCGCCGCCGCAAGGAACGGGTAGTATTACAATGTATGTGCGGCGGCTCCGAAGATGTCTGGAAGGACAAGTATTTGCTGGGGGGTCTTATGTGACTAACCTCACATACATATTGCGCTCATTTCAAGAATATGTAATGATCACTTCACGACCAAAGACAGAAGGCAATTCTCATTCTAGGGAATAGAAGTCCTTCCGAGGGATGTATCTCACATTGGTCAGCAAAAGGTCGAAAATATTTTCGTTTAGTGTATTAAATGTTCATCTATGGCTCGTACCAAAGAACAAAAGAAAGAAATCATTGAAAAATTGCGCGGCATAATGGATAAGTCTGGATCATTGGTTTTCGTCAATATTCATGGACTAAAGGTCAATGACACAGTTGCCATGCGCCGGAAGTTGGGTACCGAGAATGTTGGGCTTTTTGTAGCCAAGAAAACTTTGACTAGTCTAGCATTGGCAGACAAGAAATATGTCGGCGAAGAGCCGACTCTTCCTGGAGAGCTTGCTTTGGCCTATGGTGATACTATTACTCCGGCTCGGGCGGTTTATGAATTCCAGAAGAAACACACCAGTCAGGTTGTTATTGTCGGGGGAGTATTTGAAGATCATTATCTGGACAAAGAAGCCATGACTGCCATTGCCGCCATACCACCACTATCCACTTTGCATGGTATGTTTGTCAATATTATCAATTCACCGATTCAACGCTTTGTCGTAGCCTTGGATCAGATCGCTCATAAAAAAGTCTAATCTATTACTAAAAAGATGGAAAATAAATCAATAGAAGTTCCGGCCAAGTTCAAAGACATTGTGGAAACCATAGAACAGATGTCTGTTATTGACTTGAATGAGCTGGTAAAATTGTTTGAAGCAAAATTTGGCGTCTCTGCTACAGCCGCCGCCGCTCCGGTAGCATCTGCCGCTTCTTCCGTAGAAGAAAAGAGCACAATGTCTGTACATCTTGTTAGTGCTGGCGATCAGAAGATCGCTGTGATCAAGGTGGTCAAAGAGGCTCTCGGACTCGGCCTCAAGGAGGCAAAAGACATGGTTGACGGCGCTCCGGCTCTCCTCAAGGATGGCATGAAGAAAGAAGATGCCGATCTTCTCAAGAAGAAGATAGAAGAAGCCGGTGGCAAGGTAGAGTTCAAATAACAAAAAATATGGATACGCTTACCGCTTTGTTCGGCACTCCAGCCAAAGTTAAGCTCTTGCGTTTGTTCCTATTCAATCAGGGGACAGCTTTTCTTCTTCCAGAGATTATTCAAAGAACAAAGTGTCCAGCTAGTTTGATCAAAAAAGACATCGCGGTTTTGCTGAAGGCGGAGATTATCAAAAAGCGTTTGATATCCAAAGAAGTCCACGCTTTGCGCAGGAACAAGCCTGTGATCCGCAAAGTCAAAGGGATGGGTTATATTCTCAATGAGAAGTTTTCTTATCTTGATCCCTTGAAGACATTGCTGACGGTGGCCAGTCTTCAGGCGGATGAGACTTTGGCTAGGAGATTCTCAAATGCTGGAAGACTGAAGCTTTTTGTGGCGGCTGGAATCTTCAATCAGCAGTGGGATTCGCGAGTGGATCTTTTGATCGTTGGCGATGATCTAAATATCTCCAAAATCAATAACCTTATTCAGGTTATTGAGTCGGAAATAGGCAAAGAAATAGCCTATTCCGCTTTTGAAACACAAGACTTTGAATATCGCTTGGGTATTCACGATCGTTTGGTGCGCGATATTTTGGATTATCCTCATGTTACGCTATTGGATCGTCTGGGAGTTGATTTGAAATAATCAATTTTGATCTCCGCACCCCACTTCACAACACATCACATAACAAACATCAATATCCACTATCCACAGCCAACTCTTTTGGGTAGACATTCATGTTACAATAGGGGAGTTATAAGATAACCAATATTATTATGATGTTCATCGAAAATTGGGGCGAAGTCTTCACGCGTTCGCTCCAGGGAGTCTGGTACGGAGTAGCTAGTCTACTACCAAACCTTATTATTGCCATTATCATTTTCGCTATCGGCTGGGTTCTAGCCGCTCTCATTGAGAAGCTGGTTGAGAGTATATTCAAGGCTCTCAAAGTTGATGCCGCGCTCAAAAGCGCTGGACTGGAAGAAGTAGTCAAGCGAGCTGGCCACAATCTTAATTCCGGTCTTTTTGTTGGAGCTTTGGTCAAGTGGTTTGTGATCGTGGTTTTCCTAATGGCTTCTTTTGATGTTCTGGGTTTGACCCAAGTCAACAACTTCCTTGGTGATGTTGTCGGTTATCTTCCTAAAGTGATTATTGCCGTTCTTATCCTGATGGTCTCGGTTGTTATTGCCAATACCATGCAGAGATTGGTCGTGGCCAGCTCCCGAGCCGCTCACATTCGCTCGGCCGAGCTCTTGGGCCGTATCACAAAGTGGGCTATATGGATATTTGCTCTATTGACGGCTCTCTTCAATCTCGGTGTGGCTCCGGCTCTGATCCAGACGATCGTTATGGCAGTATTTGCTGGTGCGGCTCTGGCTCTGGGGTTGGCTTTTGGTCTAGGTGGCAAAGGTATTGCGGAAGGTATATTGGAAAAGACCACTCACAATCTCTTGGAAAAGGAATAATCTCTACATATTCTCGCAAAAAGCGCTCCCATCTGTCCGGGGCGCTTTTTGTTTCTTCTGTACACACACTTGACATTAAAAATGGCTCATATAGACTACTTATTACTTCAGGATGAATAAAAAAAGAGAACACCAATATTATTGTCGGCCATAGATGCATGCCCTAGGAGGCCTGTGTCCGTAGCCGCTTTGAAGCGGTTTTTTCTTTACAGAGAGACTGTAATTTGAAAATTTCATATCTCAAATTAAAAAGAGTCCGTTTAGGCTCAAGGGAGCGAGACGCGACAAACAATAAAAGTTAATTCGTTATTTCAAGAAACCGTAATGACGATAAAATCACAAAAGGTTTCTAGATTTCCTAATGGGAAATTATAAGGGCGTATGGTGGATGCCTTGGCTAGAAAAAGCGATGAAGGACGCGGCGTAGCGGCGATACGCTCCGGGGAGGTGCCGAGCAACCTTTGATCCGGAGATGTCCGAATGGGGAAACCCTCTCGCGTAAAACGCGAGAATGGTAACTGGTTACTGGTAACTAGTGGACTAGTTATTTGTAACTGGTAAAATCATTTTATGAAGACATATAAAGAGTTAGATGTTTATAAAAGATCATATTTGAATTTATGAGAGATACAAACATAATAAACATTGATAATTCCAAACATTACATAAATGAATACACAATTATTGGTAAGCAACTGGTAAGATTGATTCAATCAATTGATAAACCAGTTACTAGCAACCAGTAACCAGTTACCAAGCGTACCCTGGGAAGTAAAACATTTCAGTACCAGGAGGAATAAAAACAAATATGCATTCCGTAAGTAGCGGCGAGCGAAAGCGGAGGAGACTAAACTTGTTGTAGCAATACAATAAGGGTTGCGAGGCAGAGATATGCCATTTATGGCAGAGAAGTTACAAAGTTTTTTGTTAGCTTGACGATCTGGAAAGATCGGCCCCAGCGGGTGATAGCCCCATGAGTTAAAACAAAAAGCCTTCTTTGTTTCTGTTCTCAAGTACCCCGGGACACGAATAGCTCGGGGGAATCTGCCGGTACTAACCGGCAAGTCTAAATATTTTTCTAGACCGATAGTGAACAAGTACCGTGAGGGAAAGGTGAAAAGCAGCCCGGTAAGGGCGGTGAAATAGACCTGAAACCATATGCCTACAAGGAGTCAGAGTGGTAACTGGTTGCTAGTTGCTAGTAGCTGGTAGTCGCACATGCGATTACCAGTTACCAGTAACTAGTTACCAGCAACCAGTTACCATCATGGCGTGCCTATTGAAGAATGAGCCAACGAGTTTATGCAAGCTGCTTGACTAAGGCCGAGAGGCCGGAGTCACAGGGAAACCAAGTCTGAATAGGGCGATCTGGTAACTAGTTTCTAGTTGCTAGTGAACTAGTTACTAGTTACTAGTAACTAGTTACCAGAACTGTAGTTTGCATAAGACCCGAAGCCGGATGAGCTTGCCATGCGCAGGGTGAAGTTCGCCGAAAGGCGGATGAAGGCCCGAACCGGTGAGCCGTGCAAAACTCTCGGATGACGTGTGGTAAGGAGTGATAAGCTAATCGAATTCGGTAATAGCTGGTTCTCTCCGAAAGAACTTTTGGGTTCGCGTTGGATGTACCTCTTTGGGGTAGAGCACTGGAAGGTTTCGACAGGGCGAAAGCTCACGAAACCTATCAAACTCCGAATACAAAGAGTAATTATCCAGCAGTTAGACCGTGGGGGCTAAGCTCCATTGGTCAAAAGGGAAACAGCCCATGATCTCTATTTAAGGTCCCTAAATTGACATTAAGTGCACTTAAGGTAGTGGAATTTCATTGACAATGAGGATGTAGGCTTAGAAGCAGCCACCATTCAAAGACAGCGTAACAGCTCACTCATCGAGAAATTCCGCGCCGCAGATAATCGGGGCTCAAATGTCGTACCGAAACTGAGGATCCTTCGTCAGAGACTTAGAGTGGTAAGCCGGTCCTGCTTCGCATGAAGCTACGCAGGACACCCTTCGCCAGAAATGGTGAAGCGCGGCTTGCCACCCGAAGCCTCTGGCGAAGGGTGGTAGGAGAGTATTCGCATCGCATTGAAGGTGAAGGGGTGACCCACACTGGAGCGTTGCGAAGTAAGAATGTTGGCACAAGTAACCGCAATGCGGGTGAGATTCCCGCACGCCGAAAGACCAAGGTTTCCTTGGCAATGTAAATCAGCCAAGGGTTAGTCGATCCTAAGGGGATGGCGAACGCCGCACCCGATGGATACACGGTTAATATTCCGTGACTTTTGCGTATTGCGATTGGGAGGACGAAGCGTAGTATGTTTCGCGCATTATTGGATTTGACGTGTGCGCCGTAGGGATGGGTCCTGGCAAATCCGGATCCTGCCTTCAGTGGCGAATCCGAGCGGAACACAAATTCCAGGCAACTGGAAAATGAAACAAAGCACGCTTCCAAGAAAAGTCTCTAAGCTTAAATACGCAAAAACCGTACCGCAAACCGACACAGGTGGTCAGGTCGAGTAGACCAAGGCGAACGAGTGAGAGGTCTCCAAGGAACTCGGCAAAAAAGCAGCCGTAACTTCGGAATAAGGCTTGCCCCTTCTAGTTACTAGTTGCTAGTAATTAGTTACCAGTAACTAGAAGGGGCCGCAGCGAAAGTATCTCTGGCAACTGTTTAACAAAAACACAGCTCCCTGCGAACTCTCAAAGAGGATGTATAGGGGGTGACACTTGACCAATGCCAGAAGGTCAAATAACGGCGTTCTGCTTCGCTTTTTGCTTCGCAAAAGCTTCGCAGAACTGGTTTTTTCAAACCAGTTCGGGCAGGTTCAGTACTGGCCTGCCCTGCGTAGCTTCTTGAGAATCAAGAAGCGGAGCAGGGTGACTGTTATAAGCCCTGGTGAATGTCGGTCGTAACTATAAGTTGATCGTTGTAGTTACGCTAAAAAATCTTGCTATATGCTGGAAACTCCGAGTATCTTTTCGTACCACTTTCCTTATAAAAAGCGGTGACAATCGGAAAGTGCGGACAATCAGCAGGAAAGACTTACATATGTATTGAGTAGTGAAAATCATTAGTATGAGAGTGCCCGTTGAATTCCTGGGAAGCTGTTAACACTTCTCAAGGAGTAGACTTCGGATCGCTTGTACGAAAACCAAGTCTAGCTATAATTTATTGTTACCATAACGAGTAAGAATACCCTAGTTGTGGAGGTAAAAACAACAGAGCTTGGCATATTGAGATTCACTCCGGGGAGGGGATGTTACCTCGTCGCCCTCTCTTTTACTACTCAGTACATATATAAGAATCCTCAGAGACTATACGCAAGACGAGTTCAAATCATTCTGGAATGATACCGACGATTTGAAACGATGATATAGTCCGATCTTTACAGCGATGTAAAGCTAACAAAAACTTCTGCAAAGAAGAAAAATGAACGATCCTAAGGTGAATTAAATTGCTTTAGTAAAACCTAGCTATATGCTGGAATATCCGAGTATCCGACAGTACCAACCCGTTGTTGGTGACAATCTGTTGGTGCGGACAATCAGCAGGGAAGTAAAAGTCCTAAGCAAGAAGAAGGAGAGAAGAATTCTATGAGTGATGATTATACGGCAAAAAAATTTCCTATAGATGCAGAACATCTTCCCATGTTCGTGCGGGAAGGTGTGGACATCTATGGTCCCACCGCAACTACGTCCGTAGAAGATAAACAAAAACATACGGAGAAAGAGGCGAGGGATAATAACTCTGGTAATTTTTGCGGGCATTAACCCCTCAGAGACTATACGCTGGGTGTCGTGCTGGTTTAATCCAGTACGGCAAAGATATAGTCCGATCTGCATAGCGATATGCAGAATGTGACAGAAATGTTCACATCCTTTGCCTTGAATAATTCAAGGCAAAGAGCAACAACTTGAGCGCAATTCCTTGCGGGGTAAGTTCCCGCGCGTTGAAAAGTGTAATGACTGGAGAACTGTCTCGGAGACTTGCTCGGTGAAAATACAGTCCCGGTGAAGATGCCGGGTACCTGCAGTTAGACGAAAAGACCCTAGAAGCTTTACTGTAATTTGATATTGACCATATGTTCTTGATGCGTAGCGTAGACGGTAGGATTTGAAGTGTTGCTTTCGGGCGACATGGATCCGACGATGAAACACCGTTCTTCCAGCATGTATGTTCTAACCTCGGCGGCACAACCGTTGAGAGACAGTATCTGATGGGCAGTTTTAGTGGGGCGCTATCCTCCTAAAGAGTAACGGAGGAGCCTATTAAGGTCAGCTAGGCGCGAATGGAAACCGTGCCGATAGTGTATGGGCACAAGCTGGCTTGACTGCGAGTCGTACTTGACAAGCAGACGCGAAAGCGGAGCCAAGTGAACCGACCCTACGTATTAGATGCGGGGGAAGATTATCGGACAAAAGCTACTCTAGGGATAACAGGCTAGTTCCGCCTAAGAGTTCATATCGACGGCGGAGTTCGGCACCTCGATGTCGGCTCACCACATCCTGGGGGTGAAGACGCTCCCAAAGGTTTGGCTGTTCGCCAATTAAAGTGGTACGCGAGCTGGGTTCAGACCGTCCAATAGTTATTAGTAATTAGTTTTTGGTAGTTGGTAAGGCGAATTGCGTTTACCAAAGACCAACTACTAACAACCAATAACTAATGGCCTGTCTGAATCACTTCGAGAGAAATTTAAATCTTATAAATCTTATTAAAATAGTTAGGAATGATCAATCAACCACGGCGGTCATCTAGTAACCAGTGAACTAGTATATTAGTAACTAGTTTCTAGATGGTGAAGTCGATTAATATCGGTGGATTCCACCAATTGATGGAGGATACCGAGGGAAGTTAATAATGTAATTTTACATTTGAAACGCCCGTAGAGACTAAACATCGACTGTGCTGGTGAACTAGTAAACTAGTTTCTAGTAACCAGAACAAAGCTATAGTCCATTGCACGAAGTAATTCGTGATAACAAGCGTGAGACAGGTTGGTCTCCTATCTACTGCAGGCGTTGATGCTTGAGGGGAATTGACTCTAGTACGAGAGGACCGAGTTGAACAGACCTCTGGTCTACCTGCTGTCGTGCCAACGGCACCGCAGGGCAGCTATGTCTGGATCGGATAACCGCTGAAAGCATATAAGCGGGAAGCCGGCCCCAAGATGAGGCATCGTTGAGGCCCCTGGGAGATGACCAGGTTGATAGGTGTTCAGGTGTAAGTGCTGTAAAGCATTGAGCCGTGACATACTAATCCGCCGATCCCATTAGGAACTCTGGAAATCTTTGTGATTTAATTGCTTATTTAATTTGAGATGTAATATCTGTTTCCATTTTTGCCATTGTAGGGCGATTTGGAAATTGGCTAAGAATTGGAATCTTGTGTTCTGGTGGTTTGGCGCCGTGGCACCACCCGTTCTCATTCCGAACACGGCAGTGAAACGCGGTTGCGGCGATGATAGTCCCAAGGGGCAAAAGTAGCTAGCCGCCAGAACAGAAGATTTCAATTTGATCGCCATATAGTATTATGAGAGAATAGGAGGGCTATAATAAAGGTCTTATTTTCCGAATCCGAATGGATCAATCTCAACAATCAGTCGTAGTTGGCAAACCTGTCGTCAAAGGACCGGTCTTTCTTCTGGTTTCGGCTTGGGGTTTCTTCAGGGCACATCCAAAAATAATGGCAGGCCTGGTCTTTGTTCCCTTGATCATTATGTATGCTGGTAATGCTCTATTACTCGTGCCAGATATCACCACGGTGATCTTATCAGTCTTCTTTTCTCTGATCGGGATGATAGCGGTGATCGCTATGCAACCAGCTATTATCAACGCTATTCACAGCATATCAAATGGTTCAAGTTCCGGAACCATCACTCTCAAAAGCCAATATGCCGTCGGTTTTAGATATTTTTGGGCGGTTGTTTTTGTGGCGGTTCTCCAAGCAGTGATCTTAACTGGATCAGTGATGTTTTTTGTCTTGCCAGCCATCATCATAAGTATATTTTCCAGCATGTACCTCTTCGTTTTGGTCATAGAAGATAAACGAGGATTTTCAGCTTTTACCGAGAGTTATACTCTGGTCGCCGGCCGATGGTGGGGAGTATTTGGGCGGATATTATTTTTGGGTATTTTTAATAGTATAGGGTATATCATTGTCGCTGGATTGGTTTTGATCATTGAGACTATAATAGGAATAGATTCCAAGACAGTCTTGTCTAGTCTCATCAATCTCGTTTTTCATCTTGGATTGAGTTTGGTATTGGTACCGGTTAGTATGATATACATCTATGGCTTGTATCGTTCTCTCAAAGAAACTCGATTGGCTGATGTCTCTACAGTCTGGTTCAAGAGGTGGCTTGTGGTTTTTGTTATTATTGGTGTCTTGGGGATAATTGCTTTGGTGGGAATGAGCGGAGGATTCCTGCTTTCTTCATAATATTCAGATGTTATCTTGGTCACATCGCCGAAGGTTTATATATGGGGGCATGGCGACTCTTGCAGTTCTGGCGGCTGTCGTTCTTCCCTTGTTTTTGTATTTTTATGATTCCCCGACTTGTTTTGACAATATAAAAAATGGAAGTGAGCAAGGAATGGATTGCGGTGGTTCCTGTGAACGGCTTTGTCAGAGTGCCTTCCAGCCGCCAAATGTAGCATGGACCCGTCTTGAGGAGGTGGCGCCAGGACTCTACAATGTGGCGGCTTATATCGTCAATCCAAATCCTGCCGCCGAAGCCCGTAATGTTCCCTATCATATAGCTCTCTATGATACCAGTGGGGTATTGATCAATGACTTGAATGGTAAGGTGACCATTCCTCCCCATCGTAACACTTTGGCTTTTCGTGGAGCAGTTTCGGCTGGCAAACGCCTTCCGGCCAAGGCCCTCTTTGAATTTCAAGCTCCTCCAAATTGGTATGAAAAAAAAGATACTTTGTCCTCATTGATCATAGTTAACAAAGAATATCTTGAAGAAGATACAAATTCGTCCCTCTTGGTTACTCTCTCAAACAGTGGCCTGGAGGTCATAGGTCCGATCTCGGTATACGCTGTCCTCTATGACAGTGAGGGTAATGCTGTAGGTTTTTCCAAGACAACTGTGGATGAGATCGCGATCCAAGGTAGGGCTGTAGCCCCTTTCACTTGGCCTATTAGTCGGGACAATAAGGTTATTTCCATAGAAGTTCTGCCCGTGGCAGAATAGAGAGATGGACAATATACCCCTATACACTTCCGCTTACAATGTTTCTACCCACCGAGACCAGCAGGGTATGGATTGGTGGTTGGTTTTGGCTATTGTGCCGATCTTGGCCGCTGGACTAGCGACCATGGATTCTTTTACTGGAGAGACGGTCTTCGCGTCTCGGCAGTTTGTTTGGATATTAGTATCACTATCTGTATTCTTTGCAATCGGTTTTTCCAATATCAGATTTTTGCGTGCGACATGGGTTTCAGTTATTTTATTTTTGGGTTCTGTTATTTTGCTCGTGGCTCTCTCTTTTTTGGGAAGAGTATCCCATGGAGCGGCAATCTGGTTTGATCTTGGTATTTTTTCATTTCAGCCATCCGATGTGGCCAAGATCGCCCTGATTGTCATTCTGGCCAAGTATTTTTCTCGGAGACATATGGAGATCGCCAATATCCGCCATATTTTGGTCTCGGGTGGATATGCATTTGTGCTTTTTACTTTGGTTTTGATTAGTCCCGATCTTGGTTCAGCTACTATTATCGCTCTGATATGGTTGGGGATGGTCATGGTTTCGGGTATTTCCAAGAAGCATCTTTTTGCCATGATCGCTTTGTCAATATTGGCTTTTGCTTTGCTATGGGGTTTTGGATTCAAGGAATATCAAAAAGATCGCATCCGCAGTTTTATTGATCCTTTGGCTGATATTCGCGGAGCTGGCTACAATGCCTATCAGTCAACCATTGCGGTTGGTTCTGGACAGCTTTGGGGCAAGGGTTTGGGATATGGCACTCAATCGCGCTTGAAGTTTCTGCCGGAATATCAAACGGATTTTATTTTTGCGGCTTTTGCCGAAGAATGGGGTTTTGCTGGAGTGATTATTCTCTTTTCTCTCTATGGGGTGATCATATGGCGGATCATACACAATGCCTCTCGTGGAGCTAGCAATTTTGAAATTCTCTATGGAGCGGGTGTGGCTCTTTATTTCATCGTCCATATTGGGGTGAATGTCGGAATGAATATACATCTTCTGCCTGTCACCGGCACGCCTTTGCCTTTGATGAGCTACGGCGGAACCCATCTTTTGAGTGAATTTGTTCTTCTTGGTATCCTAATGAGCATGCGCCGTTATTCCAGATCGGCGCATAAGGATGCTATCAAAAACGAGTTTGTGGGACCTAAGTAGTATCTCATTAAGTCGCTTAGCTCTGTCTTGTTTGTCTTGATGATATATACCTAAGCTCGGTGAACATTTCTCTTTGCGTCCTGCAAGGTCGCCCTGTCAGAAGACAAACCTCCGCCCTCCGCCGATCATCTCCTTCGCAAACCCTAATTCTTAAGCGGAACGCGAGTTGTATACTGTATATAATCTTTATATTTTGAAGAATCGGGTTTGCGAAGGAGATGATTCGGCTTTGGGCGTTCACCAAACTCATTGCCCACTTTCTTTGCCCGTGATAGCGTAATAACAATGAGTATCCTCTATATCATCACCAAATCTGTCTGGGGCGGAGCCCAGAGGCATGTTTTTGATCTTGCCACGGCGATGAAGAAAAAGGGCCATGAAGTCAATGTGGCCCTTGGCGGTGATGGACCTCTACGGACTCGTCTGGAAAATGCCAGCATATTTACTCATTCCATAAACGCATTAGACAGAGATATTTCCGCCACAAAAGATACCAGCTCATTCAAGGAAATTTTCCATATTATAAAAAATAAAAAACCAGATATCCTACATCTTCATAGCCCAAAGGCCGCCGGGCTCGGAGCGATGGCTGGAAGACTGCTCGGAATCAAAAAGATTATATTTACTGTTCACGGCTGGACATTCAATGAAGACCGACCCATAGCGGAACGCGCCATGATCGCTTTTTTTTCTTGGCTGACCATGCTTCTATGTCACCGAGTGATACTGCTCTCCGAGCATGAATACAATCAGGCTCTGCATTTCCCTTTTATCAAAAACAAATTGGGATTAGTCCGTCCTGGAATTCAACCTTTGACTTTTGTATCCGTTGACGGAGCCAAGCAAGCCATAGCTTCAAAGCTGGGCCTGAATAGGGTTGATTTTGAAAAAAAGACAGTCATAACCACGATTGCCGAATTGCATCCCAATAAAGGCCTAGGATTCCTCATTCAAGCTATGGAAATCGCGGTCCAAGAGCACCCAAAAGCTATGTGTGTGATCATAGGCGGAGGACAAGAAGAATCAAAATTGCGAAATACTATCAAAGATAAAAAATTGGAACAAAAAATATTTCTGACAGGCAATATTGACAGTGTTGCTGAATATCTCAAAGCCTTCACTATCTTTGTTCTACCCTCGCTCAAAGAGGGCCTGCCGTATGTTTTGCTGGAAGCTGGTTTGGCGTCCTTGCCGGTCATAGCAACCAATGTCGGTGGTATACCAGAAATCATTGAAGATATGCATTCTGGTATCATGGTCCAGTCAAAAAACCCTCGCGAACTAGCGCATGCTATATCCTTTATGATTGAACAACCGGACTCGCGCCGCGCCTACGGCGCGGCTCTCAAACAGAGAGTGCTGGAAAGATTCTCTTTTTCAAGAATGATAAAAGAGATGGAGAGTGTTTACATAAATTAGGAGCTCGGTAAGCACATTCCCTCGCTGGTAGCTTTTAGCGTAGAAGAGCGGGTGTGACTGACGGAATATAGACAACGCCCAAAGCCGAATCATCTCATTCGCAAACCCGATTCTTCAAAATATAAAGATTATATACAGTACACAACTCGCGTTCTGCTTAAGAATTAGGGTTTGCGAAGGAGATGATCGGCGGAGGGCGGAGGTTTGTCTGCTGACAGGGCGACCTTGCGGGGAGGTGCCAGGAATATTCACCAAGCTTGACAGGGCAACCTTGAAATTATCCTATACTCGTGTTAACGTATTGTTCATGGCTTCAATAAACTATTCGCGTGGAATGGCTCTGCTCGTTGTTGGAGATCTGGTCACCTACCTGTTTTCCCTGATTCTGACTCTTGCCATTCGTTACGGAGAGATACCATCTCACTATCTTCTGGCCAAGCATATTCCGTCATTTGTTATTTTATTTGTTATTTTCATCATAGTTGGCATCAGTGTCGGTTTGTATGACAACAAACCCGCTATTATTCGCAACAAAAGTAGTGGCCTGATCATTCAGGTCCAAATAATCAATGTTATTATAGGTGTCGTTTTCTTTTATTTTGCCCCAGTAGCTATTTCTCCCAAAGCTAATCTTTTTATTTATTTCATTATTTCCACGGCACTACTGTTTTTGTGGAGGGTGGTAATGTTCCCAGTTGTAAGTTCAGCCAAAAAGCAAGGATCTATTATGGTTGGCGGGGGAGACGATATAACCGATCTCTTCAAAGAAATCACCGGCAATGCCAGATACAATTTGGATTTCAAGGAGCATGTGATTCCGACTGCTTCCAGACAAGAAACGACAGACGCCATTTCTAGGGCTGTAAATGAAACGAAATCTTCTATCATAGTAGCCGATCTGCGCAACCCGATCATAGAGGCATCTATGCCTTTTTTGTATTCCTTGATCTTTTCTGGCACAAAGATTATAGATGCCAGCAAGCTCTACGAAGCGGTCTTTGACCGTATTCCTCTATCTATGGTTGGTGAACGCTGGCTTATAGAAAACTCCAACACGGCTCTAGGGAATCGTAGGATATACGATACATTCAAGCGCGTTATGGATATTGTCGTGTCCATCGTTTGCGGCCTAATCTCTCTAGTTTTCTATCCTTTTGTTTGGATAGCTATCAAGATAGAAGATAGTGGGCCGATATTCGTCAGACAAAACCGTACAGGCAAGAATGGAAAGTTAATTGAAATAATCAAGTTTCGCAGTATGTCTGGCAATGATGATGGCAAATACGGATTCAGTGGTGACACAAAACATATCGTTACGCGGGTAGGCAAGTTTATCAGGTCTTCCCGTATAGATGAATTGCCGCAGTTCTGGAATGTCATCAAAGGTGATCTTTCACTGATTGGTCCTCGGCCAGAATTTCCTTCATTGGGGTTAATATATGAAAAAGAAATTCCTTATTATTCTGTTCGCTATCTAGTCAAACCAGGCCTTTCTGGTTGGGCCCAGATATATCACCAAGCTCATCCACATCATGCTGTGGCGACAGAGGAGACCAGAGATAAGCTCTCATACGATCTTTACTACATCAAAAACCGCTCACTTATTCTGGACTTGAAAATTGCTCTGCGTACATTGCAGGTATTTCTAAAAAGGGTAGGAAAATAGTTGCGGAATGATCAGAAATGCATAATAATGAGCGCCATGCTCAAACAGCGCGCAAAAGCGGTTTACATAGTGATATTTGCTTTTATGATCGGTTATTTCGTCTATATCTCGCAACAACCAGGGCGCTCTTATCCATTCCGGCTCGGACTAGACCTTTCTGGAGGCACACATCTCGTTTATACGGCTGATGTTTCCAAAATTGAATCAAAAGACATCGCAGATTCCATGTCTTCACTGCGAGATGTGGTTGAGCGCAGAGTCAATCTTTTTGGTGTAAGCGAACCTCTTGTTCAGGTGGAGCATGGAGGGGCTTTGAGTGTCAAGGAGAATGCTTACAAATTGGTCGTTGAACTACCAGGAGTGACTGACATAGATCAAGCGGTAAAGTCCATTGGGGCTACGCCAACCCTGGAGTTTCGTTTGGTGACTGCTTCTGAACTCAACGCTTTTCAAGCATCCACTACCTCCCTTGATACAAAGATTTTGAATACTGGAGTTTCAGATTCTACGATCTCGGCGTCTTCCACAGAAAAACTGGAATCTGATTATTTGGCTCTATTCAAGTCTACTGGCTTGACCGGCAGTCTTGTCAGTAAGGCTACTCTGCAATTTAATAGCACGAACCAACCGATCGTTGGTCTAAATTTCACATCGGAAGGACGACAATTGTTCGCCAAGATTACCAAAGAGCATATCGGGGATTATCTGGGAATATTTTTGGATGGATACCCAATATCGGTACCCGTTATTAGAGACGAGATAGTCAATGGTCAGGCTGAAATCACAGGCTCGTTTACCATAGATGAAGCCAAGACTCTAGTTCGCGATCTCAATTATGGGGCTCTGCCGGTGCCTATATCGCTTTTGTCCACCCAAACTATTGGTCCATCATTGGGACAGGCATCGGTGAATGGTGGGATCAAGGCAGGTCTGGTTTCTTTTGTGATTATCGCTCTATTTTTGATGATTTGGTATCGTCTACCAGGAATGGTTGCTACAGTAGCTCTAGCAGTATATGTTATTCTGATGCTGGCTCTTTTCAAGCTCATTCCGGTAACACTGACGGCGGCTGGTATAGCTGGTTTTATTCTATCTATCGGCATGGCTGTTGATGCTAATATCCTGATCTTTGAGCGGATGAAAGAGGAATTACATAGTGGCAAGAATATATCAGACGCTATGCATGAAGGATTTGCTCGAGCATGGCTTTCCATAAGGGATTCAAATATCTCTAGCATCATCACGGGAACTATCTTGTATTATTTCGGCAGTACCGCGGTTATCAAAGGTTTCGCTTTAGTGTTCGTAGTCGGAGTCTTGGTCAGTATGTTCACGGCTATCACCGCTTCCAGATTGTTCTTGTACGCTGTGGCTCCATCCAGAACCAGTAGATTTTCTAGTTTTTTTATTGGTAATGGATTTGTTAATAAATAATTTTTACTTTTAACTTTTTAATTTTTCATTAATCACCATGTGGATTATCAATAACAGAAAAATATTTTATGTGATATCAATCATATTGATTGTTGCTTCTTTTGCGGCTCTGGTATTTTGGGGACTGAAGCCCGGTATAGATTTTACTGGAGGTACATTGATAGAGGTTTCTTATCCGGATGGCAGACCGGATCAAGCTGACATAACATCTATATTAAAGGATCTTGATTCTTCTGTTTCGGCCCGGCCGGCTGGAGAGGATAGTTATATTATTCGAATGAAGGCTATTAACCAGAATGAAAGGGTAGTTATTATGAATGCCTTGAATTTCAATGGGACGCGAGAAGTGGTGGAAAAAACTTTTGATTCTATCGGACCGGTTTTGGGGGTAGAAGCTCTGCGTAAGGCTGTTGTCTCTGTAATTTTGGTTATAGTCGGCATAGTTATGTTTATCACATTCGCGTTTCGCAAAGTGTCGGAGCCGCTTTCTTCTTGGAAATATGGCATAGTGGCTATAGTCGCTCTAATCCACGATGTCATCATTCCTGTCGGAGTTTTCGCTATTTTGGGGCATTATCTCGGGTATGAAGTAGACACTTTGTTTGTGACCGCTCTCCTGGTTATTCTTGGATTCTCGGTTCACGACACTATCGTGGTTTTTGACAGAGTCCGAGAAAATCTGTCTCGCCTCAAGCGTGGCAAGTCCTTCGCGGAAGTGGTGGGAGAGAGTATCAGTCAGACCTTCACGCGTTCTATCAATACCTCTCTGACAACCTTGATCGCTCTTCTCGTTCTCTATATCTTCGGTGGTCCTGCCACACAACATTTTTCTCTGGCTCTGATCATCGGCATCGCGGCTGGGACATATTCTTCTATCTTCGTCGGGTCGCCTCTTTTGGTGACAATAGAAAGGTGGCGGAGGAATAGATAATCCTTGACTTTATTCTTACTCCAAGTAGTATGTACTGTGCGCTGTTTGATAACAGCGTTGTTTTGAACTTTGAAAATTCAATAAATATTAGAGAATGTAAGTGCAAGTAAAAGTATATTCCAATGAATAATAAAAGTAGAGCTAGAGGATATTTACGGTAAGTGAATTTTAAATAGTATATTCTATTTTGTTCCGTTCGCTTATAGTTAAGAGTTTGATCCTAGCTCAGGACGAACGCTGGCGGCGTGGATAAGGCATGCAAGTCGAACGCTGGTAACTGGTCATTGGTTGCTAGTAACTGGTTGTTGGTTAATCGCAGACAATTGCGATTATTAGCAACTAGTCACTAGTTACCAGTAACCAGTTACTAGAGTGGCAGACGAGGTAGTAAAAATCAAGTACGCACCCTGGAGTCGGGCATAGCTATCCGAAAGGATAGGTAATTCCCGATGGTCCCATGCTTCGCTGTGCGCTTTGCGACACAGCTTCCAAGACAAGTTTCCATAATAAGGAGCTTGCCCTGCGAAGCTCGGAGCGGAGCGTAGAGCGAAGCATGGGTAAAGTTTTTTCGCTCTTGGAGCGGCTTGATCGGTATCAGCTAGTTGGTAGGGTAAAAGCCTACCAAGGCTATGACGCCTAGGGGAGGTGAGAGCCTGACCCCCACCGATGGGACTGAGAAACGGCCCATACACCTACGGGTGGCTGCAGTCGAGAATCTTCCGCAATGGGGGAAACCCTGACGGAGCGACGCCGCGTGGAGGATGAAGTTCTTCGGAACGTAAACTCCTTTTGCCGGGGACGAAATCATTGACGGTACCCGGAGAATAAGAAGTTGCTAAACTCGTGCCAGCAGCAGCGGTAATACGAGTGCTTCAAGCGTTGTCCGAAATCATTGGGCGTAAAGGGTGTGTAGGCGGCGATGTTAGTCTCCCGTAAAATTCTTCGGCTCAACCGGGGGCGCGCGGGAGAAACGGCATCACTTAGAGGACGGGAGAGGTCTCTGGAACTCATGGTGTAGCGGTGAAATGCGTTGATATCATGGGGAACACCAAAAGCGAAGGCAAGAGACTGGCCCGCTCCTGACGCTGAAACACGAAAGCGTGGGTCGCGAATGGGATTAGATACCCCAGTAGTCCACGCCCTAAACGATGATCTCTAGATTTGGGGAGTATCGACCCTCTCCGAGTCACAGCTAACGCGTTAAGAGATCCGCCTGGGTAGTACGGCCGCAAGGTTGAAACTCAAAGGAATAGACGGGGACTTGCACAAGCGGTGGAACATGTGGTTTAATTCGATGCTAAACGAAGAACCTTACCAGGGTTAGAAATCCATTCGAAGACTGGCAGAAACGTCAGTCGCCGCAAGGCGGATGGACAGGTGCTGCATGGCTGTCGTCAGTTCGTGGTTTGAACTGTTCCCTTCAGTGGGGTAACGAACGCAACCCCTGTTGCCTGTTACAAGTGTCAGGCGAGACCGCCCCCACTAGAGCCTAGTAACTAGTGAACTGGTTTCTGGTAGTCGCAGTTGCGATTAACCAGTTACTAGCAACTAGTTACCAGTTTCCAGTGGGGGAGGAAGGTGTGGATGACGCCAAGTCAGCATGGCCCTCTGACACCCTGGGCTACACACGTGTTACAATCGGCGGTACAACGGGACGCAATATCGTAAGATGGAGCAAACCCTTATAAAACCGTCGTCAGTTCGGATTGAGGTCTGCAACTCGACCTCATGAAGCCGGAATCGCTAGTAATCGCGGGTCAGCTATACCGCGGTGAATACGTTCTCAAGTCTTGTACTCACCGCCCGTCAAGCTAAGGGAGCTGGAAATACCCGAAATCCAACCTCGTGTTGGCCTAAGGTAAGTTCGGTGACAGGAGCTAAGTCGTAACAAGGCACGGGTAGCGGAAGCTGCTCGTGGAATATTTCAAAGAAAAAACGTTTTTCGCTTTCGGGCGAAGGACTTATAGTCGATGGTCTAGTAACTGGTTACTAGTTGCTAGTGACTGATAGATGCAATATAGCAATGCGTTCTACCAGTTCCTAGTTACCGGCAACCAGTTACTAGATTAGGTAATTGCTCTTCAACCTCAAATGGGAGCACTTGGCCGGAGATGAACTCCGGCACCACATGGACGATCTTAATTGAATCGTTCATGGGCGAACGGAACAAAATAGAGTGTGCTATTAGCTACACTGAAGCTGTGCAGGTAAATATGCAAAAAAGGCCGTATCACAAGCGGTCTTTTTTGTTTTATGCTAAATTAAAATAGTTTTGTAATGGGCACGTGGCGGAATTGGTATACGCGTACGCTTGTTGTGCGTATCATAGGCAACTGAATTAGTTTTGTAATGGGCACGTGGCGGAATTGGTATACGCGTACGCTTGTTGTGCGTATCATAGGCAACTGAATTAGTTTTGTAATGGGCACGTGGCGGAATTGGTATACGCGTACGCTTCAGGAGCGTATCCCGTAAGGGTTGGAGGTTCAAATCCTCTCGTGCCTACTGAAATGTACCCCATAAAGTAGAGGTTATGGGCGGACTACTACTGGGGTGAATGATACTAATACTACCAATAGCTACTAATAAAACACCCTGCGCTTGCGCGCAGGATTCAGTCGGTGTGACTAAGCAAGGGTTAACGCCCCACGGGGGTCGCTCGGGAATTTACTTCTCAATGTCTCTTGTCAAGGCCTTCAGGACCACGGCCAGTTCTATGGTCGCGACTCCGACTACTGTGTCGGCAGCGCCGTAATATATGTAAAGAAGGTTGTCCATCAGAACCATACCGCATGGAAAAACGACATTATTTACTATCCCGACTTTTTCGTATGATTCTTTCGGCTCAAATATGGGGTCGGCCGTGCGCGAGAGAACTATGGCCGGGTCATTGAGGTCAAGCAAAACCGCTCCGATGCGATAGGTGTTGTGGTTTTTTGAAACTCCGTGGTAAAGAAGCAACCAGCCGTTTTTTGTTTTGAGCGGCGGAGCGGCGATGCCGACTTTCGCGCTATCCCAGCTGTTTATTCTGGGCCCTATAATCCTGATGCATTTCTTGACGGTTTCCTCTTTGAAATTAAGCGATTTGAAGTAATCTCCGCATATTTCATTTCCGACGCGATGTAAAAGAAAGTATTGGCCTCTCACTTTTTCAGGAAAAATACAAGTATCTTTATCATCAAAACCCGCCGGAGTGATTAAAACAGGTTTTTTCCATTTCCAATTTTTCTGCAGAAAATTTTTCTCGGTGATGGAAGTGACGGCGACTCTGGGAGGACCAATGCCGTCAAATGCCGTGTAACACATATAAATAACTTTACCGATTTTTGTCAGGCGCGGGTCTTCACATCCTGAATTTCCTCCAGTGATTTTTTTTAATTCAAAATTCTCCCTGGGACCGTATGCGGGTTCCGGCAACCTCTCTTCAATATTAACGCCGTCTTTGGCGGACGCATAGCCGATATAAGAAGTGTTATCGTCCGAAAGCGTCCGATACAATATGTGCGTCGTGTCTCTGATGCGTAAAACAGCTGGGTTAAAAGTGGCTTTTGCTTCCCATGGATGCGCTTTATTTGGGATAATGATGGGATTTTTGGGGGAACGATTAAAATGCCACCGCGAGTTTGCCTTCTCCTCTCGCATGGTCTCCAGAAGGTCGTTTAGGTTTACTTCCGCGACGCAGGTCGTCATATCGGCCGCTCCATAGTAGATGCGGAGCGTATCCTCTTTTAAAATTGCTCCGGAAGGAAAAATCTCTTCCGGGACATGACCCAGAAGTTCGTACGATTCTTGGGGAACCAAGATCGGGCCTGCCGTGCGAGCGAGGACGGAGAGCGGATTATTAAAATCCAAAATTATCGCTTCAATCCCAAATATGCGATCATTTCCCTCCGAAGGAAAATAATTTTGAATATGAGAATATAAAACCAACCAACCCTCTCTAGTTTTAATCGGAGAAGCGCCGACCTCAATGTGGTCATAAGGAAACCTCTTTAAATCAATAACATGCTTATCAATGTTTTTATACCACCCTTCCCAAAATTTTAAGTTCCATAATTCTTCCATTCTGTCCATTTGCGCTAGGGCAATTTTAGCCGGAGGCATATCGGTATTGACGGTAACGATTATCGTGATTTTACCCCCAACCCGTTCTGGAAAAAGCGCCATGGCTTTGGCGTTAAAAGGCGTTACCAAATGCCGCTCCCTGATTTTTTTTAAATCTTTAGAAATGGCCACGGCGACCTTGATGCCGCTCGCTTCAAACGGATGACGAGAAAGCGCCGTGTAAAATATGTAATAGTTGCCTTCAAAAAAAGTGACGCGCGGGTCTTCACAGCCGTATTTTTCCCACTCGGATATCGGCGCGATAAACGGCGTTCGTTTGTCAAAATGCGTTCCGTCTTTGCTTTCTCCAATGCCGATGACAGAAACCCGCTCGGGCGCGCGCAGTTTATCTATGGCAGAAATGGCGCGATAAATACCGTAAAACACACGACCCGCTTTAATAACGCTCATATTGAAAGCGGCAAAGGCCTCCCAGTAATGGTCTTTGTCCGGCGTTAGAATCGGATTGTGATTGGATCTTTTGACGACAAACATAAACTATATTTTAATATTTTTACTATCTAGTTTGGTTACGCTGGAATTAATCAGCTCTTTTAAAAATTTGTCCAAGTCGGCGGTGGCCACGCAGGAAACTTTGTCGGCACCTCCATAATACACGAAGAGCCGCCCGTCTTTGATAACTGCTCCGCAAGCATACACCACTCCTCCTTTATACCCTTCATTTTCATACCAGACATCCGGCTCCAAAATCGGCTGATTGGAATTATACAGAATTTTGGTCGGATCCTTCGCGTCTAAAATCATCGCCCAGAGTTTGTAGCGGTGCGTTTCATGCGGCTCCATTTTGTGATACAAAGCGAGCCAACCGTATTTTGTTTTGAGCGGCGCCGGTCCGACGCCTCGGACTAATTTATCCCGATATTCCCATAGGCGGCTTCCTTGGTGAACGCTGTGGATATAAGTTGTTCCGTCCAATTCATCCAGAGAATCAAAATAATCTATCATTATTTTCGGAGAGATCGCGTTCAGAATGGCATATTTGCCTCTTATCTTCTCCGGAAAGAGCACCCAGTTTTTGTGTATCTCCTGTGGCGGGGAAATGAGAACAGGTTCCTTCCAATTCCATCGTTTCTCTATAAAATCATCCAACCTGATAGAGGTGAGAGCCATTCGCACCGACCCCCAGCCGTCAAAAGAAGTGTAAATCATATGGACGGTGTCGCGGAGAAGCGTGAGCCGAGGGTCCTCGCACCCGCCACCCCACCCGCCGCCGGAAGCGTAAAAAACGGACGGCCGCAAGCGATCTTTATTTTGTTGCCTGAAGCGAAAATAAACGGGCGCGGGAAAACTGTCCGAGACGGTAAGACCGTCCTCGCTACCCGCGTAGCCCAAAACCGAATTATCGCTGTCCCCGATGGCTCTATAAATAATATGGACTTTCCCGTCGTGCTGGAAAGCCGTCGGGTTGAAAGTGGCTTTTGACTGCCAAAGCCGATCGCTTGTCGGATGAATGATGGGATTGTGTTTTGACCTTTTTAGACCAAGGGCGGTAATTCTCTTCCCGGTTTTCTTTAAGGTTTTTCTCCTGCCCGTCCGAGGTTTTGGCGAAAGCGGACTTTTTATTTTTTTCTTTTTAAGCGCGGCCATATTTGTCTTTTAATCTGACGATGTCTTCTTCGTCAAAATGATTATCATAGGCGATTTCCAAAACCTGCGCGGGGTCTTTTCTGGTCTCTATGCGATGCTTTTCTAATTTAGGAACAGTGAATTCATCGCCGGGTTTGGCGGTTACCGTATTTTCCCCGATGGTCAGGATCGGATGGCCGGAAAGAACCCGCCAAAACTCCGCTCGGTGGTTGTGATATTGCAAACTCATGGAACTATTCGGCTTGATGGAGTGGAGCTTTACCGTCGTTACTTCATCGCGCGTAAATTGCTCAAATTTACCCCAGGGCCTTTCTACGGTGAGTGTTTTCATATCAATCAATTTTATCACTTCTAATTCTATCGCTTCCGCCCCGAAGTTCCAAGATTTTCCGCATCAGCGCATCTCCGGGAAGCAGTTTGCCTAAAAGCGGAATGTAAAACTTTCCCCTGACTGTGTTTTTATCGGCCGAAACTGGTATCCCGCTTTCTTTCAACAATTCGCGGTCATTATGGTTGTCGCCGATGGCCAGGATATTTTTTTTCTTTAATTTAAAAATTTTCATCACTTGCCGCAAGCCGACCGCCTTGGTCTGACCTCTTTTCATCATAACATCATACGCTTCGCCGTTCCAGACGGTGAAAAGCCCCCTTTCCTTTTTTATTGTTTTTTCAACTTCTTTAATTCTTTTTTCGCAATGAAGAGTGATGATGAATTCTTTCGACTCAAACCCTTTGATTTTTTTGTTTCCCCCGGCTAATTTTTTCAGTTTTGGAAAAACTCCCCGCAGAGATTTGAAACTGTTGACATGCTGATATATTTTCCCTTGATACCATGTGGCGCTGCCGCATTCGTAAGTCAAGCTGACAAAAGGCAAAATCTCTCGGAACATTTCCTGGAGCATGTAAAGTCCCCTTCCGGAACTGATGTTTATCAAAAATCCATTTTTATTAAGTTCCCTTATTTGTTCAATCTGTTTTTTGGCGATTATTTTTGTTTGCAGGGTCGTGGTATTTCCTATTTGTTTTATTTTAGTCCCGCGCGGCGCCAGCACCCCGTCCACATCAAAAACAATCATTTTGATGTCGCGCAGGTCTTTTTTGGAAATTTGGCTTAAAGGTTTCATCCCCGTGCTAGAATTTTACTTTTAGACATTAATCTTACCTAATTTACTTTTTCCCGATTGCTTTTGGCTTACCCCGCTCCCACTCTGGGCGCCAAACTCGCTTTACTCGCTTGTGCACCCACCTGGGTCCGAACTAGGGACCTTATCCTTAGGAGATTTACTTTAACATAAATTTTTGGGGCGTGTCCATGCTTACTTTAGTAACCCCTCACACTACAGGCGGAAGTACAAGGTAGTAGAATTTCATTCTTTATGGTAATTTTGAATACATGCGCGTATTTAAAATGCGCGTGTAGTTGTCTTGGTGGTTGTTTAAGTAAAATGCGCGTGTAGCTCAGTTGGTAGAGCACACCACTGATACTGGTGGGGTCCCAGGTTCGAATCCTGGCACGCGCACTGCTTCGCTTTCGCTACGCTCAAGCTACGCAGTGCGAGCGCATGAGGTGTTTTTGAATAGGATAATCATCTATGATAACAGCTGAACAAGAAAAGTGGCTCGCGCACCTCATGATAATAAATTTATTAGTGCTTTTCTCCTAGAGGTTTTTGTTGTAGTATGTCTTTATGAAAACAACCCCAAAAGATTTCTTTTTGCATCTTGGCGCCACTGTCGCTCTTTATACTTCGGCGGGAGCTCTGATCAGTCTATCGTTCAGTGTTATTGATTATTTTTGTCCAGATGCTCTGGCGGGATACTTTTATGTTGGTTCGGTCGCTTGGCCAGTGTCCATGCTCATAGTGCTTGTTCCTATATTGTATGTCCTTGAATGGGTTATAGCTCGAGATATCCGCAATATTCCAGAAAAAGCGGAAATATGGATCCGCAAGTGGCGTATCTATTTGACCTTGTTTCTAGGTGGGATCGCTATCGTCGGTGACCTCATAGCCCTTATCAACACTTACTTGAATGGTGAAATCGGATCAAGATTTGTCTACAAGGTTGCAGTTGTATTTCTTGTCTCTGTAATAATATTTGCTTACTACATTTTAGAAAGGTCTGCTGTTCTCAATAAAAAGAGATTACAAAAACTTCTCGCTTGGTCTGGTATCGTTTTGGTTTTGGTCGCAATCGTGACTGGTTTCATGGCTGTCGGTTCTCCGGCCAAACAGCGGGCCTTGAGATTTGACAATCAGCGCGTAAGCGACCTGGTTTCTATCCAGTGGCAAATCATAAATTATTGGCAGCAAAAGGGTATATTGCCTGTCGCCATCGCGGCCTTGAATGATCCGATCAGCAGTTTCACTCTTCCCCAAGACCCGGAAACAGATCTGTCGTATCAATATGTCGCCACTGGAGATAAGTCTTTCAAAATCTGCGCCATATTTTCTCTACCCTCACAGGACACCAAAGGTAGGGGAGGTTATTCAGTGTCTAGGTCTAGTTACGATTCGTATCCAGGGTCTTCCAATGAAACATGGACTCATTCGGCTGGAAATTTCTGCTTTGATAGGGTCATAGATCCAGAACGATACCCAGTGACTCCGCGTTCTCTTACTCCGCTTAAACAATAATTTTCTTGTAGAAAGCTTGATTTTTGATCGTTTTAGCCTTACCATAGGTGTTCTTTTATTGGTTGATAATACAACGGTAATCATGGAAATAGATAAAAAGACAAAGATTGTTTGCACTATTGGACCTGCTACCGAAAGTGTTGAAAAGCTTACTGATCTGGTTATGGCTGGAATGAATGTCATGCGGCTTAATTTTTCGCATGGGGACTTTGAGGAACATCAGGTTCGGATTGACAATATCTGCCAAGTCATCAAAAAAACCGGAAAGAAAGTCTTCGTATTACAAGATTTGTCTGGACCAAAGATCCGGATCGGCTCATTCAAGGAAGATCATATAGAGCTAATTGAGGGTCAAGTTTTCATTCTGACCACTGATCATTTTGAGGGTACTGTTGAGAAAGTTCATGTCAATTATCCCGATTTGCCGCGCGAAGTGAAAGTTGGCGGGATCATCATGCTTCATGATGGCACCAAGAAGCTGGAAATCACGGCTATTCAAGGCAATGATATCGTGACCAAGGTTATAATCGGTGGCCGATTGTCAAAATACAAAGGCGTCAATGTTCCAGGAGCCAACCTTTCCTTGAGCGCTCTGACCAAAAAAGACAAAAAAGATTTGGTTTTTGGGGTCAAAAATAAAGTAGATTTCTTCGCCTTGTCTTTTGTGCGTAGAGTTTCTGATATCCATGATTTGCGGCTTGTGTTGGATACGGCAGGATCCAGAGCTAAAATCATTGCCAAGATAGAAACACTTGAAGCTCTTCGGGATATAGAGACTATAATAAGGGCATCTGACGGCATTATGATAGCTAGAGGCGATCTGGCTATAGAGATACCAGCCGAGGAGGTGCCGATGTGGCAAAAACGGATCATCAAAGCCTGCAATATCGTTGGCAAGCCTGTCATTACGGCTACCCAGATGCTAGAATCCATGATCAAAAATCCCGTGCCAACACGAGCCGAAGTTTCTGATATTGCCAATGCCGTCATAGATGGCACTACTGCTGTGATGCTTTCCGAAGAAACGACATTGGGATCGCACCCGGTGGAAGCGGTCAGAGTCATGAGTCGTGTGGCAAAATTCTATGACCGTGAAAAAACTATGATGATGGTATAATAGGACCATGCAGACATACGCCATTCGCGACAATGCGCTCATTCTTGACCGGCCGATCCGTGAATATATATTCACGATCAAAGACCTGCCACCGGAAGGGAAGCCGCGCGAAAAGATTATAGAACAAGGTCCGGCTCACTTGAGTATACGTGAGCTTTTGGCCCTGGTCTTGACCGTGGGGACGGTCAAAGAAGATGTCTTGGAAATGTCCAATCGGATCATTCGCGACTATGGCGAAAGGAGTCTGCTGTCAGAACGCGATCCAAAGAAACTTTCACTGGATATGGATATACCCTTGGTCAAGGCTTGTCAGATCGTCGCTTGCGGCGAACTAGCTAGGCGCTTTTATGACAAAAATGAATCGGGATTTACCGTCATACGGAGCGCCAAAGATGTCTATGAATATCTCCAGGATATGCGCAATCTATCCAAGGAACATTTGAGAGGTTTGTACTTGAATGGACACAATCGCATCATCCGTGATGAAGTCATATCCATAGGTACGGTTAATGCCAATATCATTCATGCCAGAGAAGTTTTCCGTCCAGCCATAGAATGCAATGCCGCGGCCGTGGTTTTGGCCCACAATCACCCCTCGGGCGAGGCCACGCCAAGCAATGAAGATATAGAGATCACTCGTCAACTTGTCAAAGCTGGACAGATCTTGGGTTTGGCTGTTTTGGACCATGTTATTATTACCAAAAACACATTTACCAGTGTGAATGCAAATTATGCTTAATCATTACAGGATCGTTTATCCGTCACTCTCTGGAATTTTAAGCCATCAATCACTCTCTTATGAAGGTATAGAGCGGCCTCCGGAACTGGTCCGTTTGCTGGACGGTCCAGCGGGACGCTTTGTGTATACGGATAGGGGAGAACAGGAGCAGAAGATGCTTGAGCAATACTTCCATGATCTTCATGGAGTCTTCATGAAGAAATTTTCTCAATTTCTGGTGGAATCCGAAATCCCTGCCGATGAAAGCTTGAAACTTCAAGCCATCCTTCAAGAAATGATCAAGATCAAAACCCTCATGTCTGGAACTGACCACAAAGAAGATTATCCTCTATAATGTGTCCATGTCATCTCGGGATTATTTCAAAGGGAAACGGATCGCCGTCATCGGCCTTGGTCCTTTGGGCGAAATGGTTGCCGACATCAAATTTCTGATCAGATCCGGAGCCTTGGTGGCTCTTTATGACTTGCGCAGTGAAGACCGTCTCAAGAGTCACCTCGTTCTTTTGCGTGCTCTCGGGTTGGCTAGCCATGTTTGCGGTTCGGTGCCCTCGGATGATCTTCTGGATATGGATATGATCATCTTGTCACATGAGTACCCTCGCGATTCGTCTTTTCTCCATCTTGCAAAGGAGAAAAAAGTAGCTATTGAATATCCGGAAACTCTGTTCTTCAAGCTGGCTCCACCAATAACACTTGTGGGCATAATGGGGTCCTGTGGCAAAGCCACGGTTATTTCTATGTTATCACCAATGTTGGAAACAGTATGCAGAGACCATGAAGGTCAAGGTTTTTTTGTTGTCGATCCAGAGGATTCTAGTGGTATCATTGCCCATCTCAAGAAAATCAAAACCGGTGATATTGTTCTTTTACGCATCGTGGAAGCTATAATGAAAGAACTCTACGATATGAGGGTTAGTCCCCAGGTGGCGGTTTTTACGACTGTGCCACCAAGAGGCGCTTATCGCCAGTCGCCATTTGAGATTTTATCTTATCAAACCTACAACAATTTTGTGGTTGCTTCTGATGAAGTTGTGGAAGCCACTCACTCTCTGTCATTCCAGCCCAAGGGCAAGATGTTGCGCACCAAGCATACCCTCATACCCCCGGACTGGGAATTGAATGGTCGTGGTTCTCATGACAGAGACAATGCCGCTCTAGCTCTCCAGACAGCTCGTCTCTTCAAAATCACTGATGAAGTGGCTCGTCCCATTCTAGAAAGTTGGAAGTCTCTGCGAGGGCGCCTGGAGCTGGTCAAGAAAGTCAAGAATGTGGAATTTTATAATGACACAGCCTCTGTCTCTGGCGAAGCCACATTGGCTGGAATGGTCTCTCTGTCAGAAAATCGCAATGTGGTATTGATATTTGGTGGGGCGGAGGCAGGTTGTGATTATAAGTATTTGTACAGAGATATGCCCAAATATGCACGAGTGGTCATCACTGTGCCTGGGAGTGGAACGATCAGAGAGCGTCATGCTATGAACAAAATAGATCATGTAGAAGTCTATGCCGCACCCGATATAGAAGAGGCGGCCAGGCTGGCTCTGGAACATTCACGCAAAGGCGATAGAGTCTTGTTCAGTCCAGGATTTGAAGCTGGAGGATTAGATTGTTCACGCAAAGAGCGAGGAGAGAGGTTTGTTAGAGCGGTCAGAGCTTTGTAAATTCTGTAAAATGCCAGTGAACTCCCCGCCCCTGCAGGCGTGGAGTTCACGCAGGATTAAAATAAATGATAAACTTGTGCCATGCCATTAATAACCATTCCAGAAGCATCAAAGTGGGCAACAGATTATCTTGAAAAAGAGGTTACACCCGCAAATATCTCCTACCTTGTTCAGTATGGCAAGGTCAAAAAGCATGGCGAAAATGGTTCCACTATGGTCAACACCAATGATCTGAAAGGATATTACAAATCATCCAATGCCAAACGCGAAACTGACTGGAAAAAACAGTTAGGTGATGATCTAAACTGGGCTCTTTCATTTGATAATCTTAGAGAAAAAGATACAACTAAGCATGTACATCGTCTTCATCCTTATAAGGGTAAATTTATTCCACAGTTAGTTGAGTATTTTATTGACGGTCATATTGACGAGTTTAAGAAGCAAGTATATTTCAAACAGGGTGATATTGTTCTTGATCCGTTTCTCGGATCCGGCACAACAATAATACAATCTATCGAAAATGGAATTCATTCTGTAGGTATAGATGTATCAGAATTTAATTGCATGATAGCAAGCTGTAAAGCTACGCATTATGATCACGACTATCTACAAAAAGCGATAAAAAAGATGATTGATGCGCTTCAATCTTTCGAACACGACAATAAAATTCATGAATTTGAGGAGGAATTACTTGCAGAGCTAGCTAAATTTAACAACAAACATTTTCCTGGCTCTGACTACAAATATGAGATGAACCAAAATAATGCTAACGAGAATACATTTGCGTCAAAAAAAGAAAAAGAATTCCTACCCGTTTACCAGAATCTTCTTAAGAAATATTCTGTAAAAATCAAGCAAGATGTATCCAAATCATTTCTAGACAAATGGTTCATGAATAGTGTTCGTAGAGAGATTGACCATGTTTTTAAAGCAGTTAAGTCTGAAAAAAACTTGAAAGCAAGGAAAATGCTAGCCCTCATTCTTAGTCGAACAATCAGATCATGTCGAGCTACGACGCATAGCGATCTTGCTACGCTAAAGGAGCCTCAACTGACGACCTATTACTGCTTTAAGCATAAGAAAATTTGCAAGCCACTTTTTTCAATCAAAGCCATGCTCAGTCGATATGCTTTCGACACGTTGAGTCGTGTAAAAGAGTTCGACCGAATACGTAAACCTGTGCATTATTCAGCTATTGCCGGCGATTCCAGGAAAATAAATATATTTGAGACGGTAGAAAAGCATAATCCTGAATTTGCGAAATTATTGAACAAGCAAAAAATTTCTGGCATATTTTGCTCACCGCCATATGTCGGTCAAATTGACTATCACGAGCAACACGCTTATGCTTATGATCTGCTCGGGTTTAAGCGCAAAGACGAGCTTGAGATAGGGCCACTTTTCAAAGGTCAAGGTTTTGAGGCCAAACAGTCTTATGCTCAAGGAATTGCTGATGTTCTCAATAATTGTAAAAAGTATTTTATCGATAACCCGGACATATTCTTGGTTGCAAATGACAAATACAATCTCTATCCACAGATTGCTGAAAAATCAGGTATGAAAATAGTTAACCAATTCAAGAGACCGGTATTGAATCGAACAGAACGTGATCGCACTCCTTATTCAGAAATTATTTTCCATTTTAAACTCAAATAACTATGACTTTATCCAAAGAACAGATTAACGCTGTCGAAGAAACATTGAAAGCTAGTTTACGAAATAAGTTTCAGAATTATAATCCAGAGCCAGCATCAATGCCTTTTCATACCCGATTATTGGGGAAGGACAGACTAGCACTGTATTCATTTATTCATTCCCTGAATACGAATTTTGGTAGTAGTATTTTCGAGCCAGTTGGTCTAGCTCTGGCACAAAAGAATTTCAAAATGGCAACTGCTCAGGCTACAGCTGGTGAATTGATCAGTACCGCGGCTCAGGGCGAGATTCAAAAAATTATAGATGGACTTACGACGGCTACGAGTACTCCTGATAAGAAGAAAGAGATTGAGAGAATAAGAAAAGTCTGTCAGACAGGGAAAATGGTAACTGTTAAGCCGACAAAATGAGATTGACACCTATTTCAAACATTTCATTAAAAAATAATCGGTAGTTTTTCACTAGTCCCGAACATTGTTCGTCGAACATACAAGGGATACGTTTCTGATTGGTTGGTGAAAAAATATAAACTGGAGAAATAATATAGTAACTATTGATGATTTGTAAAATCTAAACATTAGAATAGGGGACAAATTATTTTAATTCCCGCCCAAAATGCACACCACAGCACCTTCTATTTTGTGATTGATATAGACGGCTTTCATTAGGCCGACTATAGACAAGGCGCTATTGGTGGAGATATCCAAGCTGGCATATTTTGAAGCAAGTTCTTGAGCTACCAAGATATCGTCATTGGTTGCTATCCAGCCATAGCCGCCAGTTTTTTCTAGGAATGGGGATAGAACAGACTTGCGGTTTGCAGATCGATCAACTATGGCATCGGCGATGGAGTCTTCTTCCGGGCCATCATAGCTTGCGAAAGCCTCGGAGAGTGGATGACAAGAAGATGTCTGGACAATATGGACTTGGATATGAAGATTATTTTCAAGGAAATATTGTGCCAAGGCCTGGGCTGTGGTGCCAGATGAAGTACCCACGAAGACAGCACTCAAGTTTTTGATCAGAGAAAGTTCTTCTGCCAGAGACTTGTATCCAACCAGAGCAGTATCGTCCGTAGACTGACGCAAGCTTCGTACACCTTCTTGTGATACCTGAATCAGGGCTTGAAGGGGGCGTTCTTTCTTGAGAATGCGAATATTTTTGTCAGCTATTTTTTGCAAATATTCAAGCTTGGAAGTGGTTATGTGGTTGCCTACGAAAATATCAAGCTCTACAGGATTTGCATTTCTGGTATTTATTTCACGAATATATATGGCGGCCGCCAGAGCGGCGTTTCCGGAAGACGAGATGGCAAATCTACGCTCGCCATCTTTGTAATAGTGGTCAATCATTACTGGTATAGAACGACCCTTGTGGGAGCCGTACGGATGGAGGTCTTCGCGTTTCAGGAATAGGTCCGGGATGCCTATGACTTTTGCCAATTTTGGGTAGTTTTCTTGGGGAGTGATCATATTGTCATCCTACACTTTTTCGTATACCATTGAAAGCATCGCGGTTATAAAATCTTGTTTATCCCAAATAATGTTTTTCCAAAATATCAAAACCATGAATATGCTCTGCGTATGTCCAGAATGCAAAAACACAATAGATCTTTCACGATACCCGAATATTGCCACAGGGATGGTTGTGGAATGCAACCATTGTGGCATGACTCTCTTGGTCAAAGAAATCGCCAATGGTGATGTCAAAACAGAGATTGTCGATGAAGGAAAATAGTTTTTTAGCAGAAATTGAATACATGCCTCTTCACCCACGATCAAAATCGTCGACCACAACAGAAAAGGTCGACGATTTTGTCTTTTCTCGGCGCCGTCTGTGAATGGTAAAACAATACTCGTACACACGGCGCCTGCGAAGAGGGTTCAGAGGCATGTATTCAATTCCTGCTTAAGGATAATTTCTTTATAACATCCTCAATCATTCCTCGGAAACCATGCGAACCGAGAAAGACCACACAGTCGCCCTTTTTTGCATTTGCAATAACAAAATCCACCAGTTTTGCATCATCTTCAATGAAGAAAGAATCTTTGTGAGTCTGTGAAATAACTTTTGTCAATTGTTCTCCGTCTAGCGATTCCTTCTTTGTATCCTCGGAGATTTTGAGTTTGGTCAGATGGGGAATAATGACGATGTCGGCGTTTTTGAAAGCATCGTCGTATTTTGTAATTGTTTCGTTTTGGCGGCCGCCGATATTGGGCTCAAAAATGGCGATGATTTTCTTGTCATATACTTCTCTGATGCTATGGAGAACCGAAACAACCTTGTCCGGGGTAGGAGCGTGGCAGTCTAGAACTGTCATATCACCTTCAAATCTTTTCTCCAGACGGCGTCTGATGCCTTTGAAATCTTGTATTGCTTGAATGATCACGGGCACGGGAATCCCTATATCTTCAGCCATGGCAAAAGATCCAGTTATATTTTCAGCATTGAAGATGCCGAGTATGGGGGAGCGAATTACAGAGGTCCGACCTTGCCTGTCGGCAGACAGGCCTCTGTAATCTATGGAAAATGACAGGCCGTCCTTGGTGTGAGTGACTGAATGGTATCTATAATGGGCCTTGTCATTCTGGCCATACAAAACGGAGCTTCTTTCTGTTTCTTTTATGATCTTGTTCACTCCAGGGTCGTCAATACATGCCACGATTCTCCCATCATTGGGAATGCGGGCTATAAGCTCCCTGAATATTTCAAAGTATGATTTCTCGGTTGGGTAAAGATCAGCATGATCCCATGACACAGAAGTCAAAAGCAAATGAGTGGGGTTGTAATAAAAGAATTTTGGGCTTTTGTTGGATATTGAGACTTGATATTCGTCGCCCTCTACTACGCTCCAATCGGAGTCGGATATTGCTCCGGCGTCATGCGACAGAGACAGCCCCCCGGTGAAATAGCTCGGGTCCATTCCTGCCTTCAAAAGAATGAAAGATAGTAGCGATGAAATAGTGGTCTTGCCCCAAGTGCCAGCTATGACAATGGACTTATTTTTGACAACATATTTCCCCAGGGCTTCGGCGAAGGATAATATCGGAATGTTGTTTTTTCCAGCGTAGACGACTTCGGGGTTGGAAGAGCTGGAACCGCCGCCGCCTATCACGATCATTTCTGGTCTGTTTCGAGCGATATTTTCTGGGTGCCAGCCGGCGTAAAAGGATATTCCGTGTTTTTGTAATTCCGTGGAAACAGGGGGGAAGAACCCTTTGTCGCTACCCGTGACACGGACGCCCTTCTTGTGAAAAGCCATAGCCAAAGCGCTGGTGGCTACCCCACAAATGCCGATGATGTGGACGCTTTCTGGTAGTTTTTTGGCTTGATCAGGCATTAGATTTTGAACAGGCTCTTAGAAATTTCTTCACGGCTTCAATATCAGTATTCCACTTCTGGCCGTCAAACCATTCCAGGCCGGAAAATTGTAATTTGTATGTGTCGGTCGGTCTTTGGAGTGATCCTAGATATATGTATTTCATATTGGCATCTTTTGCGTATTGGATGGCTTGAAGGATCATGGAGAGCCCCATGTCTTTTGGGCTTTTTTCTATATCATAGAATGGATAGCTGTAATGAAGAATACTAGAGTTTTTGTAACAGATAGCATAACCACAAGTAACGGAGCAAAACATGCCTGGAAAAGGGCCTTCGGAGGCCGCGAAGGCGGCCGAGAATGAGTGCGGCGCGAGCACGCGCCGACACGTACCTTTTTCAGGCATGTTTTGCTCCGTTACTATGATGATATTGAAATTACTTTTTTCTTTATTTGTGAGGATCTCTTTTATTTTCTGGGCACTCATCACTCCTTTCCCAAACTTGGTTTCGTAAAAGTCCTTAGCCATTTTGCCGATATTCCAGTCATAATTCTCCAGGGGTAATTCATGGATAGAAAGAGAGATGTTTTTTGTTTTTCGCAAAATTCGGCGGTTTTCGCTTGAGAGTTTGAATTTATTCAGGTCAATCCGAATACTCCTGGTCTGATGCATTACTCCTCTGCCAAGTCTGGTAAAAACATAGCCGCACTGATACATATGAGCAATATTTTTTCCCGAAAAGTCCGTGATAACTTTTTCTTTCCAGTGCAAGTAATTCATAAGTTTTTGAATATGGATTCCCGCTTTCACGGGAATGACACGGAAAATCAGTGCAAAGCCAACCAAAAGCCGAAGACTACAAATACAAAATGAATGACCCAGAATCTCATAACGGTCTTCTCTTCGCTCCAACCAATAAGCTCAAAATGATGATGCAAAGGCGCCATCCGGAAAACTTTCTTTCCGAACATGTACTTTGAGCAGATTTGGATGATCACAGACAAAGCTTCCACATAGAACATGAAGCCCAGGAATAAGAGAGTGCCGATTTCGCCGATAGCCATGGCATTGACGGCTAGAAGGGCGCCCAAGCCCAGTGAACCGAGATCACCCATGATAAACCGGGCGGGTTTGATATTGAAATAGGTATAAGTTGCCAGAGCCCCGACGGTTGTGGCATTGAGAATGGCGATCTCGCCGAAGCCGTTGATCCATGATAGGAGGGTCAGGGCGCTGAAAGTGATGATCAGCATCCCGCCGGACAAGCCATCCATGCCATCAGCCACATTGACGGCATTGGCGGTGAGCATGACGATCAAAATGATGATGGGGACGATCAGCCAGCCGGCATTGAGACTATAATCAAAAGGAAAGTAGACAAAATGCCAAGCTGGTCCCAGCTTGCCGTATATCCACCAGGCGGTGATAGATCCGGCTATGAATTGGAGGAAGAGTTTTTCATGGACGAATACGCCTCTCTTGGTGTGGGATCCGAACCAGACCGATAGTCTTTTGAACATGGTCCAAGGCAAAGTTATGGCATACCACAGGCGCATTCTTGGATCTTTGTGAACGCGAATGAGGTTGATAATATGTCCAAGTTTACGAGAGCGGCGTTCCGCTCCATAAATATTCATGAGATCATCTATGGCTCCGAGTCCGGCGGAGAGGAGCATCACTCCGATGGGTACCCAGGTGAAACTTCTGGACCAATTGAGGGTATAGGTAATGATGGCTACAGTCAGTACTACCAGAAGTCCGCCCATGGTCGGAGTTTTGATTTTGTGGATGTGAGAATTGAGTCCAGCCAATTCTATCTTGGCAGATTTGATGACATTAAAACGACGCAGGAAGGCTATAAGTAATGGCGCCCAGATGCAAGCCAAAGCGGCTCCGACGATAGTGAAGCCCATAATATACGCCAAATCAGCGGTGCCTTGGAGAATGCTGATCATTCAAAAACAGTACCACATTTTTATTAGCATATCCATTTATAAAATATGATCTAATTCCTAAAACCACCGCAATCTACGAAGCTCTGTCAGGGAGATTTGGGACCGAGCGAATAGGGGGTTACTCTTCCATTCAAGACTATTTTCTATCCAACGAGCCTCAACAAGAGATTTTTCGGCATCAACGATCTCAATAATTCCTTGTTTAATGCCCCCACCCGGCACACCGTCGGTGGGATAGAAAATGGCATGGGAATAATGGAGTGTTATGGGTAAGAAATTTTGGTATTCAACTTGGTGGATTACCAGGATATGATTGCGATCGGTCTGGTTTGAATCGATATTTTTGGTCGTAATGGTAATGATATCACCAGGCTGTGTTTCTTTGAGAGGCAAGACACGACTGTTGTGATCATGAGCAAAAGTAGCCACACCGCAGTTTTCCACCGGGCGGAAGGCGCAAGCAATCTTACCAAAAAACCCATGGCACTGAATGAAATGAAGATGTTTTTCCAGAGGTCCCTTGTCCATCTCCACGCTTTCAGCATTGAGGACATAGTAGGCAAAACCAGAGCAGTCTATGCCTAGATGATTTTTTTTCATAATACTGGAAATTTCCTCGTTAGTGAGTCTGTCTATATTAAGGTTTTCTTTTGTGGCAATGTCTCGGATTTCTTCAAATATCTCTTTGGGGCTTCCTTTGCCGATATTGACCCGCAAAGCCGCTCGGGCTCGGACGGTTTTGTTGTTGAAGTATGGGACAGGTGCAATTGCATTACCGATCTTGAAATGGATGTATTGGTTTATAACAGACAAACCGCGCGGTGAAAGAGTTTTGGTGTTCATGGCTAAAATATAGCACAATAATGTTGTTTTAATTATGGATCCGATTAAGTATGTGTCCCTCCAGACACGGGTTGATCTCATCGCTCCCTACAGAGACTAGCGACGAGATCACCCTATTTCTCGCCGCCGCAAGGAACGGGTAGTATTACAATGCATGTGCGGCGGCTCCGAAGATGTCTGGAGGGGCACATACTTCATCGGATCCCAAATGCGATTTAACTTCTTCACAGTCGGAATTTAATTTGTTGTGATCATCCATAAAACTTCTTTCAGTTTGTATCCTTATGAGGTCAGTGTTTTCTTCGGTATTACTGTATTGGATCGTTGTGTAGCCAGATAATTTCAGAGTAGTTATTTGTTTTTTGATGATGTCAAGAAGTTTTTCTGCTGGAATATTTTTTATGATCTTGGTCAGGCGTTGAACGATCTGGGCGCCATTATCAATTGGGATGATTTGATCCTGAATATCTTCGCCAAGCAAAGCTCCTATATGGGCTTCAAAAATGGTGATTCCGCTTTTTCCAGTTTCTTTTTGCAAGAATGATTCATAAGTCGTTGAGGCTGGCTGTCGGGCATTGATCTCTATAAGATACAATTTGTCATTTTTATCCTTAATCACATCTATACCAAAGAGACCCTTCCAGCCATCGCTCCCCAGTTTCCCGCCCAATTCAAGAGCCATATTATTTATTCCTTGGATATCCTCGGCTCTCAAGAGTTTTTTGACTATACCCCAATCATTGCCGACAGTGCTGAAATTATTGTCTGTGAACGGGATCAAGCCAGTGATCTGATAGCTTATATTCCCAAAAAATATTCCATTTTTGGCGGCGATTACATTCACGGTGAATACCGGTCCGTCTACGAAATCGGATTGCCGAGCAATCCTTTCTGGAAATTTATTTTTGACGGCAATCAGCTCTTGTTCCGATCGGATCAAGGCAGTGCCGCTTCCCGTATGTCCATGAGACCATTGGAGGATAAAAGGTGAATCTTGCCATTTGATATTTTTGGCCGGAGATATTTTGTGAGGCGGCAGATATTTCTGGCCAAGCTCTCCGAGCCACTCTATCTGGCGGATCTTGTTTTCCACTCTTTCGGAAAGTTCGGCTGGGGGATTGAGCAAAGTATAACCGTTGGCGGAGGATATTTTTTCTATCTCCGAGGTATTTTTGAAAACTAGAAATAAAGAATTTGCGGTCAAGAATGAGGGCTTATTATCGGATATTAAGGTTAATAATTTGGCGGTTGAAAACCCTTTGCCAGTAGGGGAATCAATAAGGCTGACATGATTTGGGTGCTGATTGGCAATAGTTTCGGCATAGATAGAGCTATTGGTGATAATACCAAAAGACTCTGATGGCTCCATACCCAAAGCTCTTTCAATGTCACGGGTCACATAGATCAAGGAATGCCGGTTTGCCATACGGAAACAGTGTAGTATAGTTCCATCCAAATGACTACATTATTCATTGTGGCCACGCCTATAGGCAATCTTGATGACATTACCTTGAGGGCATTGGAGGTCTTGAAGAATACCAAAGTCTTGGCTTGTGAAGATACCAGAATGACTAGAAAACTGTTATCCGCTCATGGTCTTGAAAGCCAAGGTAAAACATTCATCAGCTATCATTCCCACAGCAAAATATCCAGGATTGAGGAGATAATAGATCTTTTGAAAAATGGGCAAAATATAGCTTTGGTCAGTGATGCTGGGACACCGGGAGTGTCCGATCCGGGAATAGAATTGGTAGGAATAATCCGAAAGCAATTGGCGGAGGAGATCGCTGACGGCAAACTTGGAATAGTAGCTGTGCCTGGACCATCGGCTTTGACGGCGGCTCTTTCTGTAGCTGGAGCGCCTTGCTCGGACTTTACCTTCCTGGGCTTTTTGCCTCACAAAAAAGGCAGAAAGACTTTATTTCAGGAAATTAGAATATCAAAAAGGACAATGGTATTTTATGAATCGCCACACCGTATCATGAAGACTCTTGAATCATTGGTAGAGGTTCTGGGAGATGTCAAAAAGCGAGTAACGGTTTGCCGCGAATTGACGAAGATGTTTGAAGAAGTAGTGGCGGGTCCAGCTCTTGAAGTAAAATATTATTTTGATTCAAATCCAGACAAGATCAGAGGCGAGTTCGTGGTTATAGTGTCACGGGATAAACCTTGACAAACTTGTTATTTATTGATACACTCCGAGTCAGTTCTTTGTGATAAAAACTCATTGTCAGTAATTAGTAAATTGACCTATTTGGTCAATTGAGACTAGTCGCAGCCGCCAGAGCGAATCTGGCACAAAAAAGAAAGGATGGCTCCGATGAAACAATTGGCTCCGTCTATAGTTACTACTCGCGCCCGGAAGGGTCGCAAATTCATCTCAATTGTTGAGGCCGCCTATAATCAGGCGGAGCTTTCACAGGATGAAGCTCAACGTATCAACGACACTGCTGGTCTCGCCGATCACATCGGCGAATTCATTGCCAAGAATCGTGTCACTGATAAATTCAAAAACGAAGAAGTGCCATCAACCTACGGCTACTTATCCGGCTACAAGCCAGAAGGTCAGGATCTTGATCGCCAAATTGAAGTCCTTCAAGGACTCTTTCCGGGTCTCGGAGGTCCTAACCTTGATTACCTCCAGAGAGTCAAATCTGGAGCGATCAGGGTAAAGAAACCCGCCGAGAAGTTCTTCGCTATTCCGAACATTTGGAAAGAGGGAGGTTTGCCCGCTATCTTTGGTGCGACCTACAGTGAGGCCTTACAGAAGGTGCTGGACAAGATCTTCGAAACCCGAGAAGGCAAATTCCAAAACTACCGTGTGGGTCAGATTGATGAGCAGCACATCCGACAGCCAGCTCGCACGATCGCGTTCTTCAAACAGCTCTCGGAAGCGCAGGGCAACCCAGACATCCTCATCGTTCCTGCCCAGTTCGGCATTCTTCATCGCGGTCGCTCCGTGCGCCGTGCCGCAGGGGTGTTTCTGAAGAATGAATTACATATCGGATCTTTTGGGACCGGAATAATGCTACTCACACATACGGAGCGTCTTCAGGAATACGACGATCTATGGATAGACACTGGGGACGAATTTAACGATCCGGACTCGGGTGTTCGGTTTGGCGGCTCGCCGTACTTCCGCTTCAGCGGCGGCGGGGTCAGGTTCGTCGCCAACCGGGTTGGCGGTGCCGTCGCTTACTATGGTTCTGCCTCGGCGTTCCTCCCGAAGTCTCTCCTTTTTTCACAAAAGCATTCTGACGGATGCTTTTGTTTTTATCTGATTAAGATTTATTCTAGGCTGTTGATGTCTTTTGTTGAACGAATCCAGCCTCCCAACATTCTACCGATCTCATCCATGTTTGCTTGAAGAAAGATGTATTTTTTGGCATTGATAACGGAGGTATCTTTCAAAAGCCGCACAAAAGTGCGCAATAAGTTGAGTTTCATACTGGCTCTTACCAAGACAGATAATTTCTCGACTTTCTGGGTTTGAGTGAATGATACAAAATAAAACCACCGGAATATTTTTGGTCGTAATGGTAATGATATCACCAGGCTAATATTAAATAATGTTATCTGTAGATGTCTGGCGGACATCCACTTCACGAAGTCTTGCTTCATAGCTATAATAAACATTATGTCAAAACAACAAATATTGATGGTATTGGGGTGTTGGGTGATAATATTTTTATTTCTGGGGTTTCCTTCTGGAATAGACAAGATGCTGGCCTTGCTTAGTGGTGTCGCTATTATTGGCTTGGCTTATCAACTTCGGGTCAATAAGAAGATCGCGGAAGATAAAAATATTCCTTTTGTGGAGCACAAAAAAGAGGGTCAAATAGACTAATCTTTTTGTGCTATTATTGTCACAAATGCCTATTACGAGTGTAGATGAAAATAGAGTTACTTATTTTGCCGAGACAGATGCTCGCAATAAACGAGTCAGATTTGGGATTAAAGCCAAGGATCGTACTCGCCATGTCTATGTCATAGGCAAGACTGGTATGGGCAAGTCTACTTTGCTGGAGAACATGGCTGTCCAGGACATCCAAAACGGCGAAGGTTTGGCTTTCATAGATCCTCACGGCAAGACCGCCGACCTTCTTCTGGAATATGTACCCAAAGAGAGAATCAAGGATGTCATATACATCGCTCCTTTTGATACTGAATATCCCATATCATTCAATGTTCTGGAAAGCGTTGATCCGGAAAAGCGTCACTTGGTCGTTTCTGGCCTGATGAGCACATTCAAGAAAATCTGGGAAGACGCTTGGTCGGCTCGGATGGAATATATTTTGACCAACACTCTTCTGGCCTTGCTTGAATGTCCAGGCTCCACACTTCTCGGCGTCAATCGGATGCTTTCTGATAAGGAATATCGCAAGCTGGTTGTATCCCAGATACAAGATGTATCAGTCAAGACATTCTGGACAAAAGAATTCGCCAACTATACCGAGCGGATGGCCGCCGAGGCTGTTCCGGCCATCCAGAACAAAGTCGGCCAATTCACCGCCAACCCTTTGATCCGCAATATGATCGGTCAACCAAAATCTTCTTTTGATATCCGTGAGGCTATGGACAACCGCAAGATTCTGATCATCAACCTCTCCAAAGGCCGGATTGGCGACGAGAATATGAAGCTTTTGGGAGGACTTCTGGTGACCAAAATATATCTGGCGGCCATGTCGCGAGCAGATGTTCCAGACAAGATCGGTCGGACTCTGCCGAACTTTTATCTATTTGTGGATGAATTCCAGAACTTCGCCAATGCCTCATTTGCCGATATTCTCTCCGAAGCCAGGAAGTACAAGCTCAACTTGACCATTGCTCACCAGTACATAGAGCAGATGGACGAGCAGGTAAGCGCGGCGGTTTTTGGCAACGTCGGCACAACTATCGCCTTCCGGGTGGGAGCGGCGGACGCAGAAGTCTTGGAAAAAGAATTCATGCCCCAGTTCACCATTGAGGATCTGATAAACCTCGGTTTTGCCCAGATATACCTAAAGTTAATGATTGAAGGTTTGACCTCGCCGCCATTCTCGGCGGTTACTCTGCCGCCGATAGCTCAACCAGAGATTTCCCATGTCAACGAGATCATATCTGCTTCCAGGAGTCAGTTTACTCGGGGGCGTCAGGCGGTGGAAGCGGAAATATTCCAATTTCATGAGCCTATAGTCGTCAAAAAAGAAGTCGTAAAAAAGGAGATAGTTACAGAAGTCAAACCAGTTCCAACCAAAGCCGTGGAACTGTCAAAGGTTCCAGAAAAGACAGTGATCAAGGAGAAAGAGACAAAGACGGTTGAAAAAATAGTTTCTGTAGTTGTACCGATTGCGACAACTGCTTCAGCGCCCAAGACCGTACCCAAACCACCAGTTACAGTAGCGCCATCACCGAGGATTAAGCCGGCTAGCCCAGTAGAAAAGGAAGCACCAATAAAAGCTTTTAATAAAGCTGATTCAAGTTCTGATATCAAAACAGCTCCTCTCTCTTCTTTGATATCAAAGCGTCCATCAATCGGACCAAAAATAACTTCACAGGAAAACATAAATGAATTGCGTAAGGCTCTGGAGATGGCTATAAAAAAAGAAAAGACAGATATTCCGGCTAGCCCAAAATCAGCCAATGTTTCTTCTGCTTCTCCTAATAACACTCCTCATACCACTGGATCTGTTAGTCCAGCTGAAGTCCCAGAAGATGTCTTGAAAAATGTCTTGAAAGTAGAGTAGGATAGAGCTTGCCATTCTCGGGGGCTCAAATTGCATTGCGGGGAGGTGCCAGGAATATTCACCAAGCTTAAGTAATCTGTTTCTCGTCCTTAATCTATGAAACGCATTCTGATATTTTCTCTAGTTTATTATCCCAAATTCGTAGGGGGGGCTGAAGTGGCGATCAAAGAGATCACTGATAGGATTTCTTCGGACTCGTTCTTGTCGAGGAAGATAGTCACCCCCGCAGAGGAGAGTCTGTCTCTCGACTTTCGCGAAGCGAAACGAAGAGAGATCAGCTCTCCTCGAGAGGGGGGGACTAGAGAAGCTATAGAATTTGACATGATCACCTTGAATGGTGGCCATGAGTTGGCTCTAGAAAAAGTTGGTAATGTGACAGTTTATCGGGTGTTTACAGAGGCCTGCCTGCTGACAGGCAAGGTCGGACCTCTGCAAAAATTGCTGTTTCCATTCATTGCTTTTTTCAAAGCTCTGAAATTACACAGAGTTAGGGAATATGATGTTGTCTGGTCTATCATGGCGAACTATGCTGGTTTCGCGGCTTTATTTTTCAAGATATTCAAACCCAAAGTCAAGTTCATTCTTACTTTGCAGGAAGGGGACTCGTTTGAGCACATCCGTCGTAGAGTTGGCATCCTTTATCCATTATTTAAGAGAATATTTACCAAAGCCGATCGTATTCAGACAATTTCAAATTATTTGGCAGATTGGGCAAAATCCATGGGAACGAAATGTCCTATAGAAGTCGTGCCAAATGGAGTAGATTTTGACCATTTTTCCAAAGCGATCACTCTTGAAGAAAAGCACTTATTGCGCAAGGATTTGGGTTTTGGTGACAGTGACATTGTTCTAGTTACAGCCAGTCGTCTTGTCTATAAGAATGCCGTGGATGACATCATATCGGCGCTTCAATATTTACCGTCATCTTATAAACTATTGATATTGGGGACAGGGGAAGAGGAGAATAAGTTAAAAGTCAAAAGTGAAAAGTTAAAATTTGGTAACAGAGTAGTATTCAAAGGATTCGTGCCGCACTCGGAACTGCCGCAATATCTGCAACCATCGGATATCTTTATAAGACCATCGCGCTCGGAGGGTCTGGGTAATGCCTTCTTGGAAGCGATGGCGGCGGGTATTCCCGTTATTGCAACGCCCGTCGGAGGTATTCCTGATTTCTTGAAAGATGGCGAGACGGGATTATTCTGCGAAGTTAACAACCCAAAAAGTATTGCCCAGAAAGTTGAGAAATTGACCAAAGATATGGAGTCAAAAAACTATATAGTATCCAATGCAAGAAATATGGTCCGAGAGAAATATGGTTGGGAGGGTATTGCGGAGAAAATGCGAGATATTTTTGTGGGCTAATCGGACGATGTCCGACCTCGCCCAATATTGACGGAATGATACATTTTGTAGTATGGTTTTGGTAGGAGGTGTCATAACGCTATATGGTGTTATGGCTGGTGATTTCGTAAAAATTGACAAAGAGAAAGGCTGACGAATGAAGAAAATTCGAAGAATTATCAAATTGCTCCCGTCTCGATTGCGGGATATGATTATGGTAACGGCAATGCCATTGTATCATCGTATGGAAGAATTAACCAAAGAAGAACTGCAATTTTGTGTTCAATACGCCAACGAGCTGATCCAAAGGCATTCCAAAATGCCTCAAGAAAGAAAAACCGAGTCCTTGGTAGTCGTGTGCATGGTGGGGGTGGTCGGATCAGGTAAGACGGTCACGGCAAATCTGATTGCCAATTTGATTGGAGGTATTGTCGTGATCGGTGATAATCTTCGCGTCAAACAAAGGAAGATAGGATCATCTTTTGAGAGAACACGATTTCTTGGCGAAAAGATTGTTAGACTGATTCTTGATCGCAATCAGAATGTTGTTCTTGACTCCGACCATGTGGATTCAGAAAAAAGAGCCAGCATTTTGGCCAAATCCAAGGAGTGGGGAGCCAAAGTTGTTTTTGTTCGTACTTATGCTGATCCATATGTGATGATTCAGCGGCTTCGGGATGAAAGATATACCCCAGACAGTTTTTTCGGAGGAGCTATTGTTCCGGTTGACTATCCAGAGCTTAACAGGCTTGGAGCACAAGGCAAGGGTGGTGTGGTGGCGGAGTTTGAGAGGGACAGAAGAATGCTTCTTCATTACAACTGGATTGATGAGAGTGGCGGAAGATTCGTGCTAAAGAAGCTTGATTTTCAGGTTATCGGAGAGATTGATACCAGTGCTGTAGATAGGGGTGTGGAGATCAAAGAAGTCGCTGACAGGATTCTCAGGTTTTGATTTAAAAACCAGGGAGGTTAGGCCTTCATGGTACGACAAAACAGAATATCACTCACGCCGCAAAAATGGCAAAGCGGCGTGATTTTTTGTCCAAAACTATGGAGGTCCGACCTCCATGGTCAAGGCCTTGCCTCGGCAATTCTGCTACAATAGGCCATATGAAATTGCTGATGATCTCAACAGATAGAAAGATATTTGAGAAGGGCAGCGCTGTTTATCTTCGTATGGTGGAGAATGCCAAAGAATGGGAGGAGATGCATATTGTTGTATTTACCCCTAAGACTTTCCAGGAAATTTCATTAAGTCCAAATGTGTGGGTTTATCCTACACGATCAATCATTAAATGTATGTACCCGTTTGACGCGATCAGTTTGGGCCGTTTTATCATCTCAAAAAGAGGCATAACCAATATCACTTGCCAGGATCCATTCTTGACAGCTATGGCTGGGATTTCCCTGAAAAAAGAATTTTCTATCCCACTTGAGATCCAGATTCATACAGACATAGGTAGTCCATATTTTGGATATTCTATTGGTAACAAAATCCGCAAAGCCATAGCTCTTTCGTATTTACCGAAGGCTGATTCTATCCGTGTGGTTTCCGAAAGAATTAATAATTATCTCGTTGGCACAATGAAAATTGATCATTTTAGAATTACCACTCGCTCTATTGCTGTAGATATAGCCAAAATTAAAAATTCTCTTATAACAACTGACCTTCACCAAAAATATCCCCATTTCTCAAAGATAGTGCTCATGGCTTCACGGCTGGAACCAGAGAAAAACATTAAACTAGCTTTGAGAGCATGGCCCAAGGTATTACAAACAATACCGCAGGCGGGGTTGGTTATAGTCGGTTCTGGTTCTCTGGAAAGTAAATTGAAAAAACTGTCCCGAAAACTGGGATTGATGGACGATAGTGGTTTGTCTAGTATCCAAACGGTTGTATTTGAAAAGTGGATAGACAAAGAAACATTATATTCATATTACAAAACCTCGGATCTGTTTTTGAGTACTTCTCTATACGAAGGATACGGAATGTCTTTGGTGGAAGCTCGTGCCGCTGGCTGTTCTATCGTATCAACTGATGTCGGGGTTGCCAAAGAACAAGGAGCCCTTATAATAGCAAATAATGATCAAGCGCTAGCGGAAGCAGTTATCAAATCATTGAATAATTCAGGGATATAAGATCTATACCATGAAAGTTGCTGTTGTCGGAGCTGGGTTATTTGGGATCTCTACTGCTTTGGAGCTTGATAGGGCCGGGCATACAGTAACACTGTTTGAAAAGAATTCTGACATTCTAGAAGCGGCTTCGGGCATAAATCAGTACAGGCTTCATAGAGGGTATCATTATCCAAGAAGCTACACTACCGTAGCCTCGTCTTTGAAGGCCGAGCCATCATTTCATCAATGGTATGGACAAGCAGTCATCAAGAACAATAAACATTATTACTCTATAGCCAAAGAAGGTAGCAAAACTTCAGCGGTCCAATTTGAAGCTTTGTGTCGCAAGTTTGGTTTGGCTTTTGTGGCTGAACATCCAGATATAATAGATCAGACCAAAATTGAAGCTTCTTATAGAGTAGAAGAGTATCTTATAGATCTTGTGTCTCTAAGGGAATTATGCAAAGCCAAATTACTTGTTTCAAATATAGATCTACAAACATCTGTACAAAAAACCGTAGATGATATGGAGGACTACGATCATATAGTGGTCTCTACATATTCGGCTATCAATAGTACTTTGGGTTCAAAGGATCCAAAACATCAATACCAATTTGAAGTATGCGAAAAACCAGTTGTCAGATTGCCTGAACAATTCAAAAATATCAGTATCGTGGTCATGGATGGACCATTCATGTGCATTGATCCTTTTGGCCAAACTGGCTACCATGTCATGGGTAATGTTACCGAAGCTATTCACCACAGCAACACCGGACATTATCCTATTGTTCCAGAAGAAATAAAGCCTCTCTTGAATAGAGGGATTATAAAAGATCCGCCTGTCACGGCCTTCGCGAAATTTATTGAATCGGCTTCCCAATTCATGCCTCTCATATCCGAGGCTGTGCATATAGGTTCAATGTATACTATCCGTACGGTTCTGCCTCGTCTGGACAAGACAGATGACAGACCAACTATAGTTCACATCGTGAACAATAAGACGATAGTTATTTTTTCAGGCAAATTGGTTAATTGCGTAGAAGTGGCTAGGGAAGTCAGAGATCTTTTATCTTTGAAATAGTTTCTCTGACTCGCTTTGCAAAGTTGGCGTCTGTTTGGGGGGATATCCTGGTTCGGATAGCCGAAATAAACGCCTCATACTCTTGCTTGAGGGCATTGCCGTTGATATCTATTTCGGTCAATTGATCTCCATTTTTATGATAGAGAGTCTCGTCTACCCAGACAAACATTGTTCCATTTTTTCCTATGACGCTAACAATCTTGTGTTTCAACGGGGAACAGCGGTTTATATGTGAAGAACCAATCATTGTGTCATCAATTTTGAAAATGTAATTGCCAATGTCTGAAGGAGATACTGCTCCTATACAGTTTAGCCTCATGCATTGAATGGGTTCAGAGAAGACATCTTGGATGAGAGAAATGTCATGGCAAAGTAAATTGTCTTCTAGAGGGATCATGAATGATCCCCACTTCAACCATTCGGTAGATACGTGAGTTATCTTCTCTCCTTTTTCCTTGAATGTTTTTATTATCCACTGCCACACGGGATGATATACAAATTCATACCCCACCATCAATATTTTTTTGTTCTTTTCCGAAGCGTCTATCATAGCTTGAATATCTTCAGTGTTCATTCCGGCCGGTTTCTCAACACAAACATCTTTGCCCCCTTCCAAAAGCCTGACAGTGATGTCTCTATGTGCATTTGGGGGAGTAGCTACTATCGTTCCAGCTATGGTCTTGTCTTGTATGATCTCCTCTAAAATTTGTACCGGTGCTTCCGGAATATTTTCTTTAAGCCATCTATTTGTATCCGTTGAACCACTATGGCAGATTGCGGCGATCTTCCCATATTTCTTATACTCATTGATAAGCTTTTTACCCCAGCGGCCAGCTCCCACAATTGCTATTTTGGGAATGTCATCCATGATGTTAAAATCATAGTATCATATGAATACTCCCCTGAAAATTGTCTTGGCCGCGGGTATATTCTTCCCTGATGTCGGTGGTCCAGCTATCCATACCAGAAAGATCGCAGAAGCCATATATCAAAAAGGCATACCTCTACATATCATCGCTTATGGAGATAGTGATGGGGGGAGGACCTTTCCTTTTCCAGTCTGTCGTGTTTCTCGGACATATCCGGGACCATTGCGTTGGTTGTTTTATTTTTTCAAGGTTCTATACCATGCTTGGGGAGCTAGCCATATATATGCTTTTGATCCAACAGCCGCCGGCATACCGGCACGAATAGCCTCTATCATTCTACGCAAGAAATTTCTGATCAGGATAGGCGGCGATCCTATATGGGAGAGAGCAGTAGAAAAGGGTAAACATTTCATGTCCATCGGAGAATATTATGAAAAGGATTATCACCGCAAGGACAAATTGGCTTTATTCCTTGCCATAAGGTGGCTGATCCGATCATCAAAGACTATAGTCACCTACAATCAACTTTTGAAGAGTTTGTATGTTGACAGATTTGGAGCCAGACCAGAATGTGTTCATATTATCAAAAATCCATTGAACTTAAATCAAAGCAAATCATCACCCCCTTTACCATTCCCACCAATATTTTTATTCGCAGGCAGATTTGTTTCTTACAAGAATATTCTTATGGTCATAAAGGCTTTTGATTATCTATATTCAAGACATCATTCCGGTAAATTGGAGCTTATAGGAAAGGGGCCAGACGAGGTAGGTATTCGGGCCCTGATATCATCCGTTTCTTCAAAAGAAAATATTCATATATATCCTTCAATGCCACAAGAACAATTGTTCAATAAGATCAAGATGTCTTCGGTCTGTTTGGCTCCAGCTCTGACAGAGTTTAATCCAAATTTTATACTTGAAGGTTTGTCTTTAGGCAGGCCAGCTATCATAAGCCGAGGCCATGGATTGACCGTGGAATTGCCTCTAGAATGGCAATTTGACCCAAAAAATCTAAATAGCCTTATCCAAGTTATGGAGAAGTGGTACGATAGAGAGTATGTCGCAAGAACAATGGCTATTGTCGGCAACATGGACTCTTCTATAAGCTGGGAATATGTTACAGGCGAGCATCTCAAACTTCTCGGTATAAGTTGAGATGCTAGCGATCCTACTCTATATCTCATGAAACTACTGATCATAACCCAGAAGGTTGACCGCGATGATCCCATTCTAGGCTTCTTCCATCGTTGGGTTATGGAGCTGTCCAAACATTGTCAGTCTATGACTGTGATATGTTTGGAAAAGGGTGCATATAATTTCCCGGCCACTGTTCAGGTTTTTTCTCTGGGCAAAGAACAGAAACAATCTCGCCTCCAGTATCTCTCTCGCTTTTATAAATATATCTGGCAGGAAAGGAAAAATTATGATGCTGTTTTGTCGCATATGAATCAGGAATATATTCTCTTGGCAGGTTGGCTGTGGCGCTTGCTCGGCAAGCGGATATACCTATGGCGTAACCACTATGCTGGCGATGAATTGACCGATATGGCGGCTGTTTTTTGTCGGAAGATATTTTGCACATCGCATTATTCTTATACAGCCAAATTCAAAAAAACTGTTTTGATGCCGGTTGGTATAGATACCGACTTATTCAAGCCAGAAAGAGAAGGGCAATCATACTCTCCCCGCTCCATATTATTCCTCGCTCGAATCGCTCCATCCAAACGCCCCGATCTTCTGATAGATGCCTTGAAGGGTTTGGGTGACGCGGGCCAGATATTCACGGCCAGTATATACGGCGATGCCTCTCCGAGCAATGAGGGATACAAAAGATCCTTGGAGAAATCCGTCTCTAGTTATGGTCTAGACGACAAGGTCATATTCCGTGAAGGAGTGCCAAATGAACAAACTGTCTCTATATACCAGTCGCACCAGATATTCGTGAACTTGAGTCCGAGCGGGATGTATGACAAGACCATATTTGAAGCCATGGCTTGCGGTATCATAGTCTTGACTTCCAATAAGAATCTTCGTGGGGAGATAGATCCGAGGCTTTTGTTCGAAGAGGGCTCTAGTTCCGATCTGGCTTCCAAGCTGGCTTTGGTTATGGGTTTGGGAGAGGATGAGAGGCGGACTATATCTCTCAATTTGAGACAATACGCCGTGGCCAAACATTCTCTGCCGAGATTGTCGGAGGCACTGCTTCGCGAGATGTCAGATGATTGATAATGGCTATATATCTTTATGAAAACACTTACTAATTTTCTGAATAAGGGTTTGGAGTTTTTTGTGCCGAATAGATATGCCAAGCTCGGTAGATACATAATGTCTGGAGGGACGGCGGCGGCGGTGGATATTGGCTTTTTATTTATTTTTACTTCGGTGTTCCACATATGGTATTTGCTTTCGGCCATATTGGCTTTTTTGATAGCTTTTTGCGTCAGCTTTGTCTTGCAGAAGTTTTGGACATTTGACGATCATGGAATAGAAAAATGGAAAAGCCAAGCAGTGGGCTATTTTGTCATCGCTGGAGTCAATCTTGGGATCAATACCATGCTCATGTATATTTTCGTTGATATTTTTGGGATTCAATATATCGCGGCCCAATTTGTAGCTGGGGCATTGGTAGCATTTGAAAGTTATTTTTTGTACCAAAAATTAATTTTCAAAAAACATGAATAGGAGTACAAAGTTGGCTTTGGTTTTATTGTTTGTTTTGTTCGTGATATTGCGTTTGGCTGGTTTGTCTTTGCCGTATCATCAGGATGAATGGAAGAATGTTTCCGCTTCGGAAACATTGGAAAGCGCTGGAGCCTTCTTTGCTCATCCGCCGCTCCAAAGCCTTTTGTTCGTGTCAAGCAGAAATATATTTGGGATAGATGGGATGCGTCTTATGCCTTTTGTATTCTCACTACTCTCGGCTATCTTGCTTTTTGTTGTTTTGGGCAGGCGCTCTAGTCAACACTCAGCCTTGTGGGCTCTCGGTTTATTGACGGTTTGCATATATGGAGTCTGGGGCTCTCTCTCGGTAGATGTGGACGGTTCCATTTTGCCATTCTTGTTTTTATTGGCAGTCTTTTTTTATGACAGTTTCGGTATTTCTCTTCCAGAAAATAAGTGGAAGTGGTTTATAGCTATTATTGCTGTTTTGTTTTTGGGAATGATGGTCAAATTGAGTTTCGTCATAGTTCCCGGGACTCTCCTTATTGATTGGCTTTGGAATAATCGCAAAGATATAAAATCAAAACAAGGGTCTTTTGTTTTGATAGGAGGAATTGTTTTTGTCTCTGTATATGTCGGCTTGCTCTATTCAATTCAAGCAATACTGCCGTCTTTCAATATAGATTTTATGCTTGGTCACGCCAAACAGTTTGCTGGAGATGGTAGGAGTTATTTGCAAATAGTCGTCCAATCCATGAAAGCGATATATTATCTTTCACCTCTACTTCTAGTTCCTCTGGTTTTGATCTACAAAGAGACCCTAAAAAGAAATTCTATTTTTGTTATTTATATTATTTTGGGTCTGATCTTTTATCTAGTTATTTTTGATTTTTCTCGAGGAGCACTGGATAAATATCTGATGTTTCTTATCATTCCTCTTGTAGCTATATCAGGAGATATTATAGCGGGTCTATTTCAAAAATGGCGTTTGGAAAAGGATAAAATGATACTGTTCTCTCCAAAAATCCTCGCAGGCTTGGCTGGAATCTTATTTGTAATCCTAATAGCTATAAATTTCTTGGCTCACAGCGTCTCTGCTCTTTACCCCAAGACGGAATGGTTCAGCCGTATCATTCATGGCAATTTGAATATTTTGACTCCGTTCACTGGTGGTTCCGGACCAATAGGGTTTTATGTTTCTTTTCTTTTTATCTTTGTGGCATTTGTTGTGTCTTTGGCATTTATACTATTATTTTTGCGGAATAAAAAGTTTGGTCATTTTTTCTTGATAGTGATGATTGTTACAGGAGTAACTTATAATCTAGTTTTCATTGAAGAGTTGTCATTTGCTAAAATAAACGGTAGTGCTCCGGAAGTAATGCGTTCAACAGTTTCATTTATAGCCAATAATGATCAAATCAAAAAAGTTTTGACTTACAATGATATCGGAGCTCGAGAATTGTCCGGGATTGGGAAGTATGCGGGAAGATTTTACGCCGCTCCCCAGTTTGAGGAAGGGCATAGAAGCAAATTTGCCGAATTTGACGGGAATTATATGATCGTAGGTATTCCTCCAATATATCAAGGATTTTATAGCGAATTTTTTTCTAGGTGTGATAGTATCTTTGAGACTCAATCTGTGAAGATAACAGCGGTGGTTTATTCATGTCAGATACAAAAATAATTAAGAAGAATTATTATCATAGATATGTGGAATGTTTTCTGGCTTTTGTCGTTCCTGAATCCAAGAAAGTTCTGAATATAGATGAAAAAAATAGTGATTGGAGCAACGATAGTAATACAAAATATGAATACATAACGGCCAAAGATGTTCTGGGGAATCTTGACGATGTTCAATCATTCTATACTGCTATGAGCAAGATATTGGAAGATGATGGGCGTCTGGTGGTCACCCAATATAGCGCTCTGTGGGAACCGGTTTTGAGACTGGCTTCAATGGTTGGTTTGCGCAGACCAGTTTCGGAACAAAATTGGCTAACCTTGTCTGATCTGAAAAATATGGCTTATTTGTCCGGCTTTGAGGTTGTCAAAAGCGGCTCTAAGATGCTCTGTCCGATCTATATTCCGATAATTTCTGAATTTTTCAATAAAATATTGGCAAATGTTTATCCATTTTCTAGTTTGGGACTATTTCATTATTTAGTCTTGCGCAAGGTCATTCGCAAACAATCGTCTGATACAAACCTGCCGTCCATCTCCATCATAGTCCCAGCCAGGAATGAAGCTGGAACAATAGAGCGGATTGCTAGAGAATTGCCTGCTCTTGGTCCACTTACGGAAATCATATTCATAGAAGGACATTCATCCGACAACACTCTCTCGGAAATAGAGCGCGTCTCTGCTTTCAAACTTCAAGGTAAGAAGTTCCTCAAAGCAGTTCAAAAAGGCAAGGGCAAAGGTGATGCGGTTCGTCTTGGTTTTGATATGGCTTCCGGGAACATTCTGGCCATATATGATGCCGACATGACAGTGCCGCCACAAGAGGTTGCCAAGTTCTATCAGGCTCTTTGTGACAATAGAGGAGAATTTATAAACGGTTCGCGTTTGGTCTATCCGGTGGAGAAGGGAGCCATGAGAGTTCTCAATCTGATCGGCAACAAATTCTTCAGTCTGGCCTTCAGCTCTATCATCGGTCAGCCGATTAAGGATACTCTATGTGGCACCAAAGTTCTGTGGCGCAAAGATTATGAAGAAATCAAAAGCAATAGAGGGTTTTTTGGAGATTTTGATCCTTTTGGAGATTTTGACCTATTATTCGGAGCAGTAAAAATCAATCGCAAAATTATTGACATGCCTGTCCACTACAAAGAACGAGTATATGGAACGACCAACATCAATCGTTGGAAGCATGGTTGGCTCCTTCTCAAGATGACCATATTTGCCTCCAGAAAGCTCAAGTTTATCTAGATCTTGAAGATATTATAGATAGAGCTCGGTGAATATTTCTTTTGTTGTTCCGCAAGGTCGCCCCGTCGAATGGCAACCTCGCTCATAAGCTTTAGTTACTTTTTCCTAGTAGCCAAAATATTCCTGAAAGCTTCGCCACCAGGGAAATCCGAGACAAACTTTTCCAAGTTTTCAATATTGGTGAGAGAGCTTTTATCTTCATTGATGACTGACAGGGAAAATCCCAGAGTTATCAGCTCTTTCAAAAAAGCCATAGGAGAATGCCCAAGTCTCTCTATGGCTTTGGGATAGAATTCTGTAAATATAATGATCTTTGGATTTCTGGCTATTGTTTTTTTCATGCCCGCCAGAGCTAAGACTTCTGCCCCCTCTATGTCCATCTTGATGATGTCAATTTTTGGCGAGCCGTATTTATCTAGGGCATTATCCAGTGTTTCCAAGGATATTTCCACGGTAGATCTTTTTTTTTTGTCATTGGCGAGAGAGTTATGACCTCTATTATGATTGTCCAAATATAGAGTTCTTTTGTCTGAAATATCGGCAATGCCATGATTGTGTATTTGGACATTGTTTAATTTGTTAAGGTCTATATTTCTTTTGAGAAAAGAAAAGTTTAGCTTCTCCGGTTCATAAGAAAAAACTTTACCGGATGGACCTACTCTCCTACCTGCTATCAGAGTGTAGTAGCCGATATGGGCCCCGATATCTACTACATTCATGCTTTCTTTGAGTATTTGGCGAAAAAGTTCCACTTCGGTTTTCTCAAATGAACCAAGAGCCAAAGCGCCGGAGACTGCCACATCAGCCCGGTCCAATTCCATGGACCCTTCTTCTATTTCCAAAATAGTGGGAATATGGGATCGTATGATTTTGTGTACTAGCCACGCAGTGGGAGGAAATGCTGATAGCAGATGATAAATCCTCCCTACAAACGAGGGGGGTATGAGAGAGACTACTTTTCTTATATAATAGGCCGACATGGACAAGAAGGATATTATCATCATACCGACATACAATGAGAAGGACAATATCGCTTCTATCCTAGAAATAGTATTTAGGCTATATCCTGAGCTAGAAATATGGGTTATAGATGACAACTCTCCAGACGGTACGGCTGGAATTGTTTCGGCTCTTGCAAAGAACAATCCAAATATCAAGCTAACTATCAGACCCAAAAAGAATGGTCTGGGGGAGGCCTACAAAGCCACATTGATTCGAGCCCAGAAGATGAGCGATATCAGACATATCATCACTATGGATGCCGACGGTTCTCACAATCCGGCTTATATCAAAACCCTTATAGGATCTTTGTCAAAATACGATATGGTTATCGGTTCACGGTATATCAAAGGTGGTGGGTTGGTCGGCTGGAGCTGGTGGAGACTGCTTATAAGCAAGGGGGGGAATTGGTATGTGCGGATGGTCATGGGATTTCGTATACACGATGCCACAGCAGGTTTTGTAGCTTATAAGTGGGAAGTGATAAAGGATATGGATATTGCCTCTATCGCTAGCTCTGGCTATTCTTATCAAATAGAATTCAAAAATGCCGTTCTAGAAGCTGGCTACACATTCACGGAAATACCGATTGTTTTTACAGATAGACAAATAGGCAAATCAAAAATGTCCTACAAGATTATCTTTGAAGGAGTACTTGCTCCGTGGCCCATTCTGGGCAGACGATTTCTTGGATTGATCAGTCACCGTCCCCTCCGCCGTCACTTAGATTCACAATCCTAGCGCACGCTCCGCTACAGGATTGTGAATCTAAGTGATCGGCTTCGGGAACGGCTTCGGCCAATTAAGATTACTTACGAAATTTGATTAAGTTATGGAAAATTTCTGGCAGAGAATAATATTTTGCATGCTCATCAGTTGGTTGGTCTCTTTTTCTTTATTCCGTCTGACAGAGAGTCCATCGGTCTGGTATGACGAAGGTGCCTATATTCAATTAGCCAAGAATACAGTTGAATATGGTATTACTGGTTTGCGCCTATCGCCGGAAGGAATATCGCATATTTCAAAACTTACAGTAGGCTATCCTCTAATATATCCACTAACAGCGGTATTCAAGGTATTTGGCGACAGTGTTGCTTCGGCGCGTAATCTGATGGTTCTGTTTACCATAGGCCTATCTGTGGTCTCATATGCTCTTATTCGGCGTTCTTTCGGTCCAGGCCCAGCTTTGGCTACCTTGGCTCTATTGGTGACATTTCCGCCTCTTTATGGCAATGGTAAGAGCGTTCTAGGTGAAGTTCCAGGCTTGTTTTTCTTGGTTTTGTTTTTGTTATTGTTGAATATTGCTTTTTCAAAACAAGGCAACAGATGGATATTTTTTGTGTTTTCGGGACTGTTTGCCGGTCTGGCCATAGCTACCAAACCAGCATTCATCGTCATATTGCCAGCAGTTGTCGTGGGAATGGCAATTGCTTTTTATTGTCGCAAAATCAATTTATTTGAAGTCATCTGTTGTGGAATGTCAGTAGTGGCGCCGATAATTCTCTGGATATTCTTGCAGTTTGGTTCTGACATATCTCTGCCCCAGTTATTATCTTTTTATGCCAACCCTTATGGCGTGCCAGATATTTATGCCCAAGTCATTGCCAATATCAAAATGCTCTTCACTAGTGGCACACCACTATATCTGATGTTCATGATGTTTGTCTGGGTTTTGGCCATGACTATCCGAAAAATAAAGAAGATAAATATTCCTACTGAAGAAATAATCGCTTTTGTCACGGCCACACTGGTCATCGTAGCCTTTTTGCGCATTGTCGGCTGGTATCGCTATATCTTCCCGGCCCAGATTATCGCTCTGATTTATTTCGCACCTTCACTTATGAAGATCTTAGAATTTTTCAGGAATAAAATATCGGACATGAGGGGGAAGTGGTTGGGGGTCATTCAAATAAGAATGACGACGATCATTGTTATAATTTTTTGTTTGGTTGGAGCTTATGGTTTAGTTTTCAATTCTTGGGTGGCTGATTATTATGATAGTCACAAAACAGCTTTTTGGGAGGAATATTTCAAGAATGTTTCGCCTGAAGAGATATATTTTTTTTATGACACCCCAGAAGTAGCGATATTTGATCCTCACCAGAATTATTATCAATATCTGGAGCCAGCCGGAGGGCCATTTGGAGCGGAATGGTTGGAACAAATAGAAAATGGTAGGGTGGATAAGATTGTTGTGGAGACTGACGGTTTCCAAAGCCGCAAAGATTGGTTCAGTAAATATTATTATCCAGAAACCCAGATTTACAAATACACTATTTTGACAAAGGGGTCGTGCCCTCCGTGGCCACCTAGCTTCACAATCCCAGCACACTCCGCCAGCTGGCGGATACAAGATTGTTCGGCGGAGTGATCGGCTTCGGACACTACAACCATGCGAAAACTTTCAATCATTATTCCATGCTATAACGAAAAAACTACTATTGGCGAAATAGTTAGGCGTGTTTCTCTTGTCTCTGTAGTTGGTTGGCATAAGGAAATTATTATTGTTGACGATGCTTCTACAGATGGCACTAGAGAATTCTTGGCCAAAATGTCGGACTCCAATATCGCCACAATCATTTTGCATGAAGAAAACAGAGGTAAGGGTTCGGCTGTAAAAACAGGAATGGCTTCTGCTACTGGAGATTTTATTCTTATACAAGATGCTGATTTGGAATACGCGCCAGAAGAGATACCATTATTACTTTCTTCAATCACGGGTAATGATGATGTGGTTTATGGTTCTAGGAATCTTATTCATCAAAATCGCCGGCGCCTGATGATAGCTCCGAGACTGGGTGTCTGGTTCATCAGCAAACTCATCAATGCTTTGTACGGCGCGCGCCTGACTGATGCTTGGACTTGCTACAAGCTCTTTCCGGCGCGCGCCGGCCACCACTTCTCGGCTGGCGGTTTTGACTCGGAACTTTTATTCACAACCCGGATATTGCGTCAAGGCTTCACGATCAAAGAAGTGCCGATATCGCACAACCCGCGAGACAAGGGCGACGGCAAGAAGATCCGCTATCGCGATGGTTTCATCTCTATTTGGTTGATTATCAAAGATTGGTTTGAAGGATTGAAACTCACAACATCAGACAAGAGCTTTTTATTGTTTTTGTTTTCCTTGGCGGTTTTGGTGATATCATCATTTTATTTTCTTAACCCACATATAGATCCGAATAGTGATAGTCCTTCTTATCTTGAATCCATGAAAGTTTTGGATGTAGGCGCGCCCTTCGCCGATCATTCCCTTCTGCAAACCCAACGCACGCTCCGCTACGGGTTTGCAGAGGGGAATGATTCGGCTTCGGTCGAATCTGAAGCTGAACCTATGATTTCTGTCGCGCCCGAAGTCGATCACCTAGCTTCACAATCCTGTAGCGGAGCGTGCGTTGGGATTGTGAAGCTAGGTGGCGACGGAGGGCGCGACACAACATCTTTCACCCCCAACAGAATCATCACAACATTCGGCGGACTTGAAATAGTAGTCATATTGTCAAAATTATTTGGAGATTACGAGTCCGTCTGGCTATTCATGAACATGGTATTTTATTTTCTCACTGGAATACTCTTTTACAAGATTATCAAAGTATTATTTAGAAGCGATACCACAGCATTTGTTTGCGGAATATTTTTGGCTAGCAGTTACGCTATGGTTACTTTCGGCCTCAATTATTATATGGATATCGGCGGGTGGTTTTTCTATATCGCTTCGGCATATTTTCTTTTGAATTATGTCATATCCAAAAAATACAAATACATTATTATGGCAAGTGTGGCGGTCGGTATTGGCGGACTATTCAAGGAATACGCTTTTCTAGGCTCTATTCCCATTGGGATTTTTCTCTTGTATGAGAATTGGCCTTATGTCGGCGCTTATCTCAAAAAAATAATCATTCCGACCTTGATCGTTATCATCCCCTCGGTTATTTTGCATTTGACTGTTTATTATTCATACGGGTACACATATTTGGATTGGCTAGATTTCAATCAGGGCTATTATGTCTATCAATCAAGAATTATTGAATACATAAAAACTTTTGGTTCGCTGTTCAACATTCTCGGGATTGTTTCTGTGTTTGGTATATATTATTTTGTTCATAATAAAAAATCCCCCGTCCCTTGTTCACCAGCAGACGAACTCGGGATACCCCCTCCGACGGCTGGCGGATCAAAGAGAGATAGAGTATACATAATCAGCTTGATATTATCCGTATTACCAATATTATTCTGGCCAGCCATCACTCAAAGAATAGTCTTTATTACCGTGCCAATTTTGACGATACTAGCGGGATTTGCGGTCAAGAAATATGAGAAGTATTGGTCATTTATTGTTCCTGTATTGATTGTTTATATTTTGTTAAGTTTCAATATGAATTGGTTTTTGAATGTGGTAGATTTGCCTATATGACAATATGCTATTTTGGTATTTACAATCCCGAGTTTTCCAGGAATAAGGTTTATATGACGGGCTTGCGCAAGCTCGGTGTAAACATTTTGGAATGCATAGATACGAGTAAGGGAATATTGAAGTATTGGAGATTGTGGAAGAAGCACAGAATAATACACAACGATTATGATGTGATGATAGTGGGGTATCCGGGGCATATCGTTGTGCCATTAGCTAGAATTATTTCTAGGAAACCGATCATATTGGATGCTTTGTGTTCTCTCTATGAAGGTGAAGTGATATCGCGCGGCAAGTACCGCTTCAATCTTTTCATGAAATGGTGGATAGTTCTCATAGATTGGTTGGCTGTCAAATGTGCTGACATTATTCTTGTAGAAACTAATACCCAAAAAGATTTTTTCATAAAGAGGTTTTCATTGGATCCGAATAAAGTGGCCAGAGTTTTCACTGGTGCCGATGAGGAGTTTTTCTATCCAGACATCTCTGTTCAAAAGCGCCTGCGATTCACGGTAGTCTTTCGTGGCAAATTCTTACCAGAAGCGGGGGTCAAATATATAGTTAAAGCGGCCGAAATTTTGGAAAAAGAAAATGTTGATGTTCTGATCATTGGGAATGGACTTTTGGAGGAAGAAATAAAAACTGCCATTGACGAACACCACCTCAAAAATATTGAGTGGCTGCCTAGATATTTGAATTATGACGAATTGCGCTGTCAAATGATTTCTTGTCATGTTTCTTTGGGGCAGTTTGAAGACCACCTGCGTTTGAAAAGAACTATTCCACACAAAGCATTTGAATCACTAGCTATGGGTTTGCCATACATTACAGGTAGAAATGAGGGGGTGATGGAACTTCTCAAAGATGGGGAGACATGTTTGACGATCAATCCAGCCGACCCAGCAGGTTTGGCTGGGAAGATCATTGAACTCAAAAATAACCCAGAATTAGCAAGAAAAATAGGTGAAAATGGCAGAAAACTCTTTGAGGATCGATTGACGGCTGAAAAGCTGGCGGGGGAGATTCTAGGGCTAATGAGCGAGGCCAGGCCTCGCTGAAACCGCCCTGGTTTAGCTATAAAACCCCTTTATCGTACCGCAAACAAACAAGACTTCTTCATCGGTGAGATATGGGTGGACAGGTAGTGATAGTATCCGCTTGGTGGCAGTTTCAATTCTAGGTAAAAAGATGTTGTTATATTCAGATAAACATTTTTGCTTATGAATAGGTATAGGGTAGTGGATGAGAGAATCTATTTCATGTTCGATTAGAAATTCTTGCAAGGCATCACGCTTGGAGGTTTCTATGACAAAGAGATGATAAACATGTTTGATCCCGTCTCTTTCTTTTGGTAATACTATGTCACCTACTCCAGCCAATTCTTTTTTGTAAATCTTTGCTATTTCATATCTGCGAGCATTGTCGGAATCTAATCTTTTGAGCTTGTCGTTGAGAAAAACTGCCTGGATTTCATCTAGCCTGCTATTCAAGCCACACACTTCATGTTCGTAACGGTTCTTCTGGCCGTAATTTCTTAACATCAAACATTTCTCATTAAGAGTGGCGTCGTTTGTGGTAATAGCACCCCCATCGCCGCAACCTCCCAAGTTCTTGGTCGGGTAGAAGCTGAAACAGCCGAGTGTGCCGATAGAACCGACTTTTTTGCCATTTGCCAAAGTAGCTCCGTGGGCTTGGGCACAGTCTTCTATGACAGCGATATTTTTTTCTTTTGCAATGCTCATGATCTTGTCCATATCAGCTGGTTGGCCATATATATGCACAGGAATGATCGCTCTCGTTTTGTCAGTTATTTTTTCTAGTATTTTATCCGCATCCAAATGATAATACTCGTCTATATCAACGAAGACTGGTTTTGCTCCGACTGCTTGAATAGCTAGAGCTGTGGCCACAGCCGAGTGCGGAGTAGTAATAACTTCATCGCCACTTCCCACATTCAAGGCCATAAGAGCGATCTCTAAGGCTTCCATGCCGTTTGCTACTCCCACTGCGTGATTTGTGCCTATGTATTCAGCAAAACTTTTTTCGAAGTTTTTGACTTCTGGTCCTAGAATGAATCGGCCGGAATTGAGAACTCTATTGAAACCAGAGTCAATGGCTTCCTTGTGGGTCTCATATTCTCTTTGGAAGTTGTTGAATGAAATCTTCATAGTTGCGAATATAGTCTTTCTCATCATACAAGTTATCAGCCAAGACAAGTAGGGTGGTATCTGGCTTGAAGCTGTGCATGACATGCCAGACATATGGATAGAGGAGTAGGGCTTGATTTGGTTTGTTCAAGGTCACGGTTTCTTTTTGCTGGCCATTATCCAAATCTACCTTGCATTCTCCAGTCAAAGTTATCAGCAACTGTTGAGTTTTGTAATGAGTATGAGCTCCGCGTTTGTCCTCTCCTCTCATCCCGACCATAGTCAGGACTTTTTTGATCTCAAAAGGGACCAGATCAGGCGAGACATCTCCCTTCTGGAACATAACCAGAGCACCATTGCCGGTATCGCGCAGAGGGAATTCTATTATTTTGTAAAGTGGGTTTTTAGACACGGGTGCTTTTGTTATTTTTGAATATTTTGTCCAGACCAAACATTTTGGCCAACATTTTCTTCTTGCCTAGGGGCTGGTGGTTGCGGCGGACTTCATTGAGCTCTTCGCATATTGGTATATATTGGGCCACAGTCATAGTTGGTTTCCAGCCGAGGGCCCGGATTTTGTCAGCATTTACCGAATAGCGTATGTCTTGACCGGGGCGGTTTGAAACGAATTCATAAAAGTTTTCCGGCTGATTCATGATGGAATGAACAAGCTTGACCACCTCCATGTTGGTCAGACTTTCTCCGCTGGAGATGTTGTATATTTCTCCATCTTGACCTCGGTCCATGACTAGGGCTACGGCATCGCCGGTGTCTCCGACGAAGGTCCACTCTCGGCTATATGAGCCATCACCATGAACGGTCATCTTCTGGCCTTTGTGAGCCAGCTTCATTATTCTGGGTATGAACTTTTCTGAATGTTGTCCATAGCCGTAATTATTGCTTGGACGACAGGTGCGGGTGCGCAAACCGAAAGTACGAGACCATGAATGGATGAGCTGGTCGGCGGCGGCCTTGGAGGCGGAATAGGGGCTGGAAGGACAGAGGCGATCTGTTTCCAGGAAAGAACCATCTCTAATGTCTCCATATACTTCATCGGTGGAAATATGTACGAGCACGGGTCTTTCTTTTTCTGGTAATCCGCGGATGAGTTCAAGAATATTGTAGACGCCTAGAATGTTGCTTTTCATAAAAGCAGAGCTAGAAGCGATAGAATTGTCCACATGGGATTCTGCGGCGAAGTTTACTATATGACTTATGCCACTGGGCAGAGAAGTCATGTCGGCTATGTCGGTTCGGATGAACTGGTAATTCGGAAACCGCTCAAAATTTAGATCTTTGCGCACCGCATATGTGACTTTGTCTACATTGATGACATGGACCCCACGCTTCAACATCTTGGTCACAAAATGACTGCCGATGAAGCCGAGTCCACCGGTGATCATTATGCGCTGTTGAGCGGGAATTTCCATTTGAATACCTTGAATAATACAGCATAAATAAACCAAGTTAGTATTGACGATTGTCGGGTGTTATGATATTATTTTGGACAAAATAGTCACCGTTTAAGACCTGTCGCGTTTTTTATTTATCAAGTGCCGACCTTACTGTGCTTTTTTGGCATTAAGTAAAGTTTAATGGATTTCTTCAATTTTGATGGCACAAGGTCTTTGATCATTATGAACAAAAAATCTTTTTTACTGCCAAAACCATCATTGAATGTGGGGTCAATCTTTTTTATCAGATTTAGCGCGGTAGTCATATTTTTTGAATATGGTTTGTAGATAAGACCCAAGACATCTTTTTTATGAGTGAATCCTTTTACATACACTCTACCGAAAATGTTAAATATTTTGGCATTGTGAAAATGGTAAAATACTATAGGAAATTTTTGTCTGGTATTTTTGTCTATCCCTGTCAATATTTTGTTCTCTGTGGAAAAGTCATAACGATTTATGTTCCAAGAAGCTACTCCACCCAAATGTCGCAAAACTTGGACTCCTTGAAACCTCTCCGTCCAATCATCCAGGTATTTCTGGTCTCCGAACTTTCCGTTTTCAACTCGATTGAAGCACCATTCAAGGCACCGTTCTCTCCACCAGCGCAGGGCTTCTAGTCCGTTGATATCATTTCTAAACCGCATGTATTGCACACAATATTTTCCACGCAAAAGAACATCTTTTTCTTTTTCTGCTGAATATCCGTGTTCGCTCAGAGAAATAGATGCAGATCCGAGTTCATCATCAAGAATTTTTGGGGAATTGAAAAAAAAGAGGTCTGCATCCACATATGCGCATGATTCAAGTTTGAAATTATTGAGGCAATACAAAATAACTGACGAAGAACATGTCCAGCAATACTCACTAATAGTCCGAGTTGGTTTTACTGCCAACAGTTTTTTATCCTCAAACTCTTTCATGGTTATCATAGTCAGGTTTGACAGATTCAGTTTCTGAAGCATGTCGGCAGTGTAATCATCAAAAGCAACCACATAGAGATGGAAATTTACATTTTGTTTTTCCAATGAATGGTACAACCCCAAGCCATACAGAAGATATTTCTTATTAAAGAGGGTACAAAAATTATATTTCTTGCTCATATTTCTTTCTAGCCAGAATAATATTGTCTATATAGAGATCAGTATTTTTGGGTAGGATATTTCCTAAGATAATACCGAGAATGGTCAATGGCGAGATAAATATAGCATATAAAACGACGCGAACTTTGTAATTCTTGAAAGGGATGATCTTGTGAATATAACAATTTATGAGTTGAAATATGACACGAACATCAGAAAGAGTTTTGTGTTTTTCAATAATTCCAAAGCCACTATTTTCTAGTAAGTGTGTCAGGCCGAAAGAAGAATAACGAGCATAGTCATGGGGTTGTTCATGCTCGTCCCAGACAAAAGGGACAGTTATTAAGATAGCGCCGGTTGGTTTCAATACACGGTTAACCTCTTTCAAAAATTGGTCAGGATTGAAAACATGCTCTAATACTTGAGTCATCAATATGCTGTCAAAATGATTGTCTGGAAAAGGGAAGTGTTTACCATCATAGAAAGCATCTGCTATGCCAATACTTCTATTTCTCGGTGAGTCGTATTCAAGACCGATATAATCTGCAACATTCGTAAAAAGCTTTTTATACGGTTTTGACCCACAACCAAGATCCAATAGTTTGCCTTCCAATTTTGGGGCCAACAAAGATATATTTTTCCACAAGGCTCTTCTAACCAAACAAAAAGGGTTTATGAATACGCCCAGAAAATCTGGATTGAACTGCTGTTTTTGGATTATTTTAGAGATTATTTTTGGCATATATGAATCCTTTGAATACTACGCTCGCATTTATATCATGCGTAGGAATATTATCATCACAATCAAACTCCACCACCATAATATAGCCTTTCTCTTCCAAAAAGTTTTTCAACTTCTTTTGATTGAGAATCCAAGAAGGATATGAGGCATTATAAATCCTAGGTGGTACTTTCTGAATGGTTATTATTTCTGGTTCGTTCAAATCCTCAAAAAATGAAGTGCGATCAAATATGATACATGGAATATTGGTATTTATAATGCTTTTTAAGATGTCATAAGGTTTCTCCAGATATTCAATGACGCTTGAAAAGAGGGCTACATTCGCTGGCATTACTTTTTGAGATTGTTCAATAGTGTCAAAGAATTTCAAATGTTCATCCTCAAAATACTCTTTGCCACATTTTACGAAGTTTTCTTGCTCAACAATATGCCAATGGGCAAGGTCGGACCTCGAGGCCTGCCTGCCGGTAGGCAAGGCCGGACCTCGCCCTGCCCACTCCACCAACCAATCCCTATTTTGGAAATAACTACTTCCGAGAGATCCTCCAAAATCCAAAACATTCAAGCGATTGTTATTTTGTGAAGATGCCCACAAGAGTCCGGCCACGACAGGCCAAGAATATTGTTTATTTTTGAATACGACGGAATCGCGCTCGTAGGCAGCTTGGCCGTTTTTGATCTTGAGTGAGGCTGTTTTTACTTTTTCTAATATTTTTGGACTGTCATAGCCGGATGAATGTTCTAGGGCTTCTTGCCAGTCTTGGTATTTTCCAAAAAAGCCGTAGGAGGATTTCTTCTTGAAAATATTCAAGATAAATGGAGGAATTATTGATTTCAGGAGATTTTTGAATGACTTGTTGTTCATAGTATCTTGCGTATTCTTCTAATCAATCTCCGCGCCAAACTCGGTCTTTGTGACTTGAAATAATCAACGATCATTTTTCTTGCAATCAGACTTTCTTCTACGGGAATATTACCAAGTTCTATTTGGCGCAGAGATACAGTGGTTCTGTACATACTGCCTTGTGTGCCATGAACGCCTGTCTTGTCTTGACCAATGTTGTCTATAAGAGATATACCTGGATAAAGAGTCAATTTATCGTCCAGAAATGCGGAGGCATGCCAGCGGATGGCCCAAGAATCATTCTTGCCTTCTATCTGCCTTTTGAGCATAGTTGAATACGGATATGCTCCGTCCAGATCAAACTCCTCTATCAGTTTTTTGCTTTCAAGCTCTGCTAATAGTTTGGCTCCGTTCGGTTCAAAAACTTTCCAAGCCCTAGCCCATGTAGCCCAACCCCAGCAGTCCGCCCCACGCAGGAAAAATGTTTCTGGTAATTTGTTCTTGACAGGGTAAACATAGCCGTGAATGCTAGCCACCCTATCTTCATTCTCGTACATATCCAAGGTGGTATTCATATATTTCAAGAAATACGGCGAACTTACAAGATCATCTTCCATCACTATGACTTTGCCGAATCTGTTGACTATGTCGGTAACACCGTAAATTATTGATTTTGAAAGCCCCCAGTTTTCCGTTCTTTCAACGATTTCAATATTTTTGAATCCAGTTACAGTTTTGATATAGGCTCGGACTTCTTCCACATTTTTATTTGAAGCCTCATCTCTGGGCGCGTCAGAAAATATAAAAAGTTGGCTCTGGTTTGCCAAAACATTTTTCTTCAAAGCCTCAATGGTCTTGCGTGTATGTTCGGGTCTGTTATATACAAAAAGAGCTATGGGGGCGTTTCCCGTTGGCTGATTCTCATGTTTGATGGTATATTGATCCATAAATGTTAATTGCTGGTAATCTTAATTGAGTGTGGCCAATCTTGGTTGAAAGGAAGTGAGCCATTTGAAGCCCAAAAATATAGATTGTGACGACTCGGGTATGAAGAGATATAACATTCTAATTGTATCAATGGTTCAAGTAGTATTTTGAAAATTCTTTTTACGGCGTATTTCATAGACAGTGTTGCTTCAAATTTCTCTGTAAATTACTAACTTCAGTCTTTGTTGTGTTTGATCGTCTTGTGTACAGGGCATCATATATTCTTTTGATTTCTATCCTTATATAGCGATCCTCTTCATCTATGGTTACTTGGCTTTTCAAGATTTCTTCCATGTTGACCATGGTAGAGGCTGAATTGTAGAACATTTTCTCTACTCTAGAGATATCTACATCTTCCTCAAGCTGGCGGCGACAATCTCTCATCAATCTTCTCTTTCGTCTCATTTTGTTAATAGTCAGTCTTATTTTTTTCGGAACAATATGATATATGTTACGCACAATCTTTGCTATTAATGTGGATTTTGTGGCTTCTAATTGATCGGGAGACTCTATATCCTTTATAGTTTTGTTTCTCAGTCTGATGATCGTCCGATAATAATAAAGTGTCAGCCATCTATATGTCATTTTTATATTTTGATAATCCCACCCCTTCTTGATGGCTAATTCAATCTTATTGAAATAATCATCATAATTTTTGGCTAGATAATTGAGATCTCCAGGATAAGAGATTAGATCTTCTGAATATATAACCACTGGTACACCCAGAAGACTCATTTCTATGCCTGCGGCCGACCAGGCATTGAGAAAGACATCGGTCTCTTCTGATATGTCATATAGCGACACATTGTCTTTTGGCCAATTGATCTTTATATTGTTAGGCAGGTCTTTGAAGTGATTCTCCAGCATGGTGGCATGTTCTGATTTCACACTATCTCTTTTGTTGGGGAATTCTCTCGGATGTACTCTTATTAGCAAAAATAAATCCGGGCGGCTCTTGACATAAGCTATAAGGGCAATGATCCAATCAGTCTGTGAAGCAAAGATCAGATCAAGAGGAATAGGACGGACGCCAACATACTCGGCGGCGAACATCTCATCATAGCTACTCATGGTAGCGGTTAGTATTTTTTGGTCTGGTCTGATAGCGAAAAAATCTCTAATCTTAAAAAGATCTTTTCTCTTGGGTGCTGAATATACTAGGTAGTGTTTGGCCTTAAGCAGTTCCAAGAAATGATCCGTAACATAACGAAGCATCATTTGTGGTACAGGGATGTCTTTTAGGATAGGCCATATATTTTTCAGTTCATTTATATAAGAGATACCGTCATCTCTAGCGACAATAAGTGTATTGTCCATATCGGAGACATTCACTCCATGATGGATAAAATAAACAGGTATCCTTTTGCTATTAGCGCATCTCTCCCAAGCATGATTTACCGAATAGAGTGTATTATACATCATCACTATATTGGGCTTTTCTCTTGTCATGATGGAACGGCAGGCAAAGAAAGAAGTAAGGGTATTTTTTAGATCAACCAAACATTCGACCCATTCATCGTCGGTGAAATCAAGGGTCATCTTTTTGCGATGAAGAAGAAGTTCATACAAGGCTATTTTGCCTATATTGACGCCATCAATAACCAGGTCTTCAACATTATTCTTATTGACATTATTCATCAATAAACTGATTTCTTTTCTGTCTTGATCAGTCAAGACATCACCGATAGTATATCCATTCAAGCCAAACTCTCTTCTCAAAATATTTTCATTAAATAAATCGGATTTGCCGATGAGTTGATCGCCAGAAGTAATATAAAGTATTTGGTGGCCTTTTTTCTGGAAAGCATTGGCCATGATTGCTTCTGCCAAGGCAAAAGTCCATGTAGATGTATAGGAGGAAAAAATTATTATTTTCATATAATACCAGTGTTAGTATTCTACCAAGTCTTCTGTTAGGGGTGTTCCACGCGGAATATTCTGTTTTGCCCTCTTTCCCAATATATCCCCATAAAACTTTGGATGCATTCCCATTCCGGGACGGATTACTCTGATATTTTTATCGGTCAATATCTCGTCCTTTTTTATATCATTTACCACAAAGAGCGATCGTCGGTATTTTTTTTCCTCCAGTTCTTGAGGGCTCCACTGGATGTAGTTCGGTTCACCCATGGCCCTTTCAACATTGCGAATAGATTGGACTAATTCCTTCAACTGATCTGGATTGAGTGAGAAATCAGCGTCAATTCCACCCTCATTGGGGGCCAGGGTTACGTGTTTTTCAATAACTGATGCCCCCAATGCTCTAGCGACTATTGGTATTTCTATGCCCAGGCTGTGGTCAGATAAACCAACTTCAACGGAAAATCTTTGTCGTAGATCTAGAAGTGTTTTCAGGCGCATATTTTCTGGTTTTGCTGGGTAAGCGCTGATACAATGTAATAATACAATATCTTTTGTTCCGTTTTCTCTAAGTGTGGAGAGAGCAAGCTCTATATCTTCTAATGAAGAAGGGCCACTTGATATGATAACAGGCTTGCCGGTACCAGCAATCTTCTTTAGAAGGGGAATGTCAACGATTTCAAATGAGGCGACTTTGTAGCATGGAACATCCATTTTTTCCAGAAAGTCTACTGATGATGAATCAAAAGGTGTGGAAAAAAATATAATTCCCAAATCGTCGGCGATTTCTTTCAGCATTGGTTGCCATTCCCAAGGTGTATAAGCAATCTCGTAAAGTTCATATAGGGTTTTTCCCTTCCATGAATCAGGCTTGTCACCTTCGCCAACTCTAAACCATGGTTTGTCGGATTTGATAGTCATGGTATCGGCAGTATATGTCTGCAATTTGACAGCGTCAGCGCCGGCCTGGGCCGCTACCTTTATGATTTTAACCGCCCGATCAAAACTCTGATTGTGATTGGCGGAGACTTCAGCAATGATAAAGCATGGTTCATTCAAGCCGATTTTTCTTTCTCCACTATTTGTTTTTATTCTGATAAGACTCATGGCGTATTCTTCAGATAACTTTCCAAGGAAAGTAGGTCATCTGGTTTTTTTATAAAAAAAGTATTTATACCGACATTCCTAGCTCCAATAATATCGCATTCCATGTCGTCTCCGACCATCAAAGCCTGCTGTGGAGATATATCATAATACGATAAAACTCTTAAAAATGATTGTTTGTGAGGTTTTTGGAATTCCAGGCCATTTTCTTGGGCGAAGAAGAAATTATCAAAATAAGGTTTTAGGCATAATGATTGAATTTTTAATTTTTGGACAGGAACTAGACCATTGGTTAGTATGCATAGCTTGTAATGTTGGCACAGGTTTTGTAATACTGTTACTGTTTGTGAATACAGGTTTATAGTAGGAATATGTTGACGGTAGGTTTCTACCAGCTCTTTTGTGGTCGGACTGATGATAGAAAAATGGTCTATCAAGGCATCAAAATTCTTGCCGCGTCCATCTTTATCAAAAGAGTCTTTCAAGAAAGCGAATATTTGTTTCGTAGGTAATCCTTTGTCAAGCGACAGCCTCTTGGCAACTGCCTTGAAACCACTCAAGACATATTGATATTCATCATAGAGAGTATTATCCAGATCAAAGATCAATAATTTTATCATAAGGGATAAATACATCATTACTGTATCTCATCATAACAAGGTTAGCAATAAATCCCTTTTGTTCTTTCAAAGTTTGGCCCAGCGTCAGACGCATCAGATATTCTGGACTTTTAACACCAGCCGCTATTGCCAAAGTAGACCCGCCGCCGAAACGCGGATTGACTTCCAAGATCTTGAGAGTGCCGTCTTTCAGACGGAAACATTGAATATTGTTATGGCCCACTAGGCAGAGAGCCTTTCCGATTTTCTTGGCCAAAGTAATGATATCTGTTTCATTTTTTGTAATGCTAACCTTGGATTCACCGCCGACCACCTTTGATCTTATCCTCGGAATAACAGATATTGGTCGTCCGGAGAAATCAGCGAAATAGTCAATAGTGTATTCAACCCCGTCTATTTTTTCTTGAATGATGTATCCATCAAGATACAACTGTTTCAATTCTTTTTTGTCTTTTATGATTCTAAATCCATAACTCCCTTTGCCAATTCGGGGTTTTATAATACAAGGAAATGGTATGGTCTTATGATATTTGGGCCAGGTCCTTATCGTCGGCATCTTTCTTGATCGCAAAAATTTAAAAAATTTCCATTTGTCATTGCATATCATCACTGATGACAATGATGGAGCCATGACTCGGACACCGATCTTTTGGAATCTTTCCTTGTGTTCTGAAAAATATAATACATCCTCATCTCGGTCCGGAATAATCAAAGAGATCTCTTCTTTGCGGATGATGTCGTCAATTGCGGGCAAGAAAGACAAATCATCCAAACGGGGCACTCTATATCCTCGGTCTGCCAAATAGAGACCAGGACAGAAAGAGTCAATATCCGTGGCGATTAGACGGCCTTTTATGCCCAGAACCGCGTAGGCTTGGCGGAACCAGTCAAACAGATGGCTGTCGTTGCCTATGCTGGTGAAAAGAATGTTTATGGTCTTTTTTCTAGAGCGCGCGGTCTTTTTTGATCTTTTGTTTTTCATAATGAACGATCTGTTTTATTCCCTCTGACAGGGATATGGCTGGAGCCCAGTGAGTAGTTTTCTTGAGTTTGTCAATATCTGCTCGGCTGGCTTCTGGGTATATAGATTCATTGACATTTACAAAACGGCTTTTTGGGATATTATTTTTGATATATTTGGCTACTTCGGCTATTGTATGACTTTTCCCGCCACCCAGATTGATTATTCCTTTGGCCTTGTCGGCTATAGCTATCTTTATTAGGCCTCTAGCCACATCTGTTGACATTATGTAGTCAAAGGAATTATTTTTGTCAAAGATCTTTAGTGGTTCTCCGCGGAGTCCAGCCCGGACCCAACGGGTGATGATGTCGCGGGAATCCTTTCCGTAAACTCGGAAAATCCTGACTAAGGCATAACTGAATCTATTATTTGATTGATGATTTAGAAATTCTATATCTCTTTCGGTTTGCAATTTTGCTATGCCGCATAGATTGCGCGGATTGATAAGATGATCTTCACTCAAGATATTGTCGCGATTGATATTGGCATAAAGAGATGGATCATAGATCAGATAGCTTGAAGCAAAGATGATTTTCTTCAAGGTTTTGGACGTAGATATTTGTTTGAGCAAAAAATGCGAAGCTAGAATGTTATTTGAGAAATTATCATCCCAAAAACTTAGACTTTCGGTGCTTCTTTCAAAATCAGCGGCTAGATGAAAGACATATTCTGGTTCAAAATGAAGAGTAAATTGCTGATTTGGATGAGATAGATCACACTGAAAATATTCAACTCCTTGGAAAGAATCGGGCTTTTCCATGATATCAACTGTTCTGATAATAGCTCCTTGCTCCTTGAGCAGATTGACGAGTTCTCGGCCGATCACTCCAGCCGCACCCGTTATCAAGATTTTCTTATTTTTTAATAGGTAAGTGGTTTTTTTCATGATTATTTTTTGCTAACAATAGAATGGATCAAAGAATCCACGAATCGGCCTTTTTTGAATACATGATCTTTTAGCTGACCTTCAATCTTGAAGCCGAATTGTTCCAAGATTGAAATATGAAATTTTCTATAAGCGAATGTTTCGGTCCATATTTTGTGCAGATTGGCTGTTCGGAAAGCGTATTGGCGCAGACCCTTCAATGTTTCCATGAAAATTGTTCTATAGTGATGAAGCTTTTTTTCCGCGCCAGGTTCAAGAATAAAAGAAATTTCCCCCCTTTTATTCTCCCAGTCAATATGGACAATGCCACAGTAACCGATAATATTCCCTTTTTTGTCCAATATGGAGAAAAGTATCTGGTTTTTGTCAGTCTTTATTTTTTTCCAGAACCTCTTCTGGTCTTGATCGGTTAATGGTTTGTTTTGGCGCAAGATATCGGTCTGGGCATTGCGCCATCTTTTTAGAAAAGGTAAGTCGTTCTTTTCTATAGAGGTCAAAATGACATCATGGCCAGAGAAGAACAGTTTTCTATTGTTTTTTTTCATATAATTATCTTAGTTATAGTCTTTTCTAAAAAAACAGATTAAATTCCTGCCTATGCCCAATTCCGCCATAATCTCATAGAGTTTGTTTGTTTTTTGTGGAGATATTTTATGCAACAGGTTTTCTATCTCCACCCGTGCCTGATGACAAGATCTGCCCCTGCTCTTTTCCTTGATATAATTGCTGTCTGCATTGAGCAAATTCCAATCTATGGGAAAATCAGACATAATGCAAGGGGTATTCATTCCGACAGCCTTGGCCAAGCGGATGATGCTTTGGCGGTTAAAATATGAAATATGATCTGGAGAGATGACCCAAAAAAGTTCCTCTATATGGCCATTTTCGTAGAGATACTTTTGAAGAATTGAAAAATCATTTGGTACCTTGACAACTAAGATGCCTTTGACCTTCAGTAGATTCTTGCAGTCTTTGAGCAATATCAGGGGATCCACTACATGTTCCAAAACATGTTCCAAAAAGATCAAGTCAAAATATTTTCCCTCTTTTTTGAGTTTGGGAATATTTTTATATATATCACCGGGACGAATCTTATCGAGGCATTCGGGGTTGTGAACTTCGCATCCGGCAAGGCTGTAATCAAGACCGACGACATTCCAGCCCTTTTCTTGGAAGAAGGCAAGGGCCCAGCCTTCACCACATCCTATATCCAAGAATTTGAGTGAGGCAGGCCGGATCTTCCCAAATAGATTTTGTATAATTTGGTATTTTTGTTCCAGTTTGTTTTTGAAAAAGGTGATTTCGGCTGGCGAATATTTGTTCTGGTATGATCCTTTGGATTGTTGATAATATTTGCTTCTGTAATATTTCTCCAGCTCCCTTTGGCTCGGTTTATTGATCAGCTTATAATAACCGAGTTTATTTTTTCTTACGTTCTTGAATATGTTTTTTTTCATCTTTTTCTCTTATTTTTGGATCTTATTATCTTCCGGATGATATGAAAGGCTTCAGCCCAAGGTAGACCTACTTCTATGCCGCGATATTTGGCTAGGATATCTATCCCTTCAAGGGAGCGGGGATGGGGATATTTTCTAAGTTCATGGGCATAGTGACCCATCAGTATTTTCTTCTCTGCTATCAGAGTAGAGACATCAACATAGTGATTTGGCATGAAAGAACGATAGTCCCTTTTTTGCCATTCGGTGGAAGATAGAACTTCAAAGGATAGAATTTCTGAAACACAAAATTTTGGCTGGGGGCGACAGGCAGTCAGAACGGCTTGGCATGAAATCCTGTGATCTACATTGAGATCGTCAATATGGTGTGTATAGACGAGGTCAGGTTGGACTTTGGATATGATTTTTTCTATTGCCTTGGCAATGATTAGAAGAGGGACAGCGTCGAATTGATTGTCAGGGAAATCCTCCAAATATAGTTTGGCCCGAAGTCTTTTGGCCACGGCTTTTGCTTGTCCAAAGCGTTTTTTGGGATCGTTTGTTTTGTCTCGGGAATCTTCTCCGTTTGCCAGAAGGAGGATGGATATCTTGTCCCCGAGATCACGGTGGGCGCATAATGTGGCTCCCATTCCAAGGACTTCATCGTCGGGGTGGGCCGCCACTACCAGTATTTTTCTATTTATTTTTTTCATATTTGGTTTTTTTGAGAAGTTTATACTTCAATTCGGCCATCTTCCAATCTTCTTCGTTGTCAATATCATGCATTTCCGATTCTGGTATCAGAATATATCTTGTGTGGTCGGTATATATCTTTTTTTTGTCCAAGAATGCTTTTACGTTGAGATAAAAGAATTGTCCCGTATCGTGGTAAGCGGGAGTCAAGTCTTGCGAGCGAATTTTGATGGTCTTTGGCCAGATCATGGATAGTCTGCCATCCTCGTGTGTTTTCAGACTTCTCTGTATTGGATAACTGAAACGAGTGATAGCCAAGACAGAATCGGCTCCGGAGTTATGAATAACTTTCCAAGCCTTCTTTAGGTTTGAAATAGTGATAAAAGGAGCAGTGGGGTACAAACAGCAGGCATAATCATACTCTATGCTGCGTTTTTTGTATTCAAGCAATACCTCTTCTATGACATCTGGTATATGGGAGAGGTCTTCCGAATTCTTTTCTGAACGAAAAAACGGAAAGACGGCGCCGTATTTGATGGCGATATTAGCTATCTCTCTGTCGTCTGTAGATATCATTACTTCATCAAAAAGATCACTGGCCAAAGCTGCTTCAATAGAATATTTGATAATTGGTTGTCCCAGAAAGTTTCTGATATTTTTCCTAGGTATCCTTTTACTTCCGCCTCTAGCCGGTATGATGGCAATAGTTCTTTTCATGTTATTAATAGTTTTTTGTGAGGAGAAAGAAAGATTTTATGGTGTTGATTATATGAGTTGTTTCTTTTCGGGTGATTTTGGTATGGATCGGCAGTGTCAGGCAACGGGAAAAATAGTCTATTGTATTTGGGGCATGGACATTTTTGTAGCCCTGTCTCTGATAATAAGGATGACTGAAAACTGGGGGATAATGGTAATTAATACCAATATTATTGGCCAAAAGAAATGACGCTAACTTTCTTTTGATATTTTCATTCTTTGTCAAAATGACAAAAATATGCCATCCCGAAATATTATTTTTTAGTTCGGTAGGCAAAATTATTTCTTTCACCCTCGCCAGACCTTTCCTGTACAAATCCACAATCTCCCGACGTTTGTACAAGAATCCGTCAAGCCGCTTGAGTTGGCTTATGCCTAATGCGCATTGGATATCGGTCAAGCGATAGTTATAGCCGAATTCCTCCATCACATTTATGCCCTCGGCATTTTTGATTATCCCATGGCTTCTCAAAAGCAATAGTTTTTTGTAGAACTTCTGATCATTGGTGGCGATGGCTCCACCTTCACCAGTGGTGATTGGTTTGATGGCATGGAAACTAAAACAAGTGGCGTCGGACTGGAGCGATCCAATCTTTTTGCCCTGATATGTGGCTCCTAGAGCATGAGCCGCATCTTCTATCACTTTTAAATTATATTTTCTGGCTAGCCTAATGATATAGTTCATCTCACAGGGGTGGCCTCCGAAATGGACAGGCACAATGGCCTTGGTTTTGTTGGTGATCAAGCCAGCTATCTTCTTCTCGTCTATGTTGTATGTATCCATCCGAATATCACAGAATACCGGTTTGGCCCCAATAGCCAATATCATATTTGAAGTGGCCACGAATGTATTCGGAGTAGTGATGACCTCATCGCCTTTTTTAAGGCCGGTGGCAATATATGATAGATGTAGGGCTTTGGTGCCATTGTTGACAGATACAACATGTTTTACATTGAGGTATAAAGCCAGAGCTTTTTCAAATTCTATGACTTTTTCTCCTTGAGTCAGAAAATCAGATTTCAAAGCTGTACCCACGGCTTCTATATCAGCGTTATTGATATTATGTTTTCCATAAGAAATAAATCTCATTTTGCGTGTAGCCATTTTCCTATAAGGCTCAATAATCCATCTTTGTTTAGCCATGAAGTATTTGTGTCGCTAGTATAACGGAAATCTGGTCTAACATTTTTTCCGATTTTGGCGTATTTTTTGAAGTTTTTTTCCCCCAAAAACTCCGGCAAAATGACATAGTATTTTTCTAGTTTTTTGGCATGTCGGGCTTCTTGTTCGGTCAACAATATTTCATGCATTTTTTCTCCATGTCGAATGCCAATGATCTCTTTTTTGGCTTTGGGGGCCAATGTAGAGAATAGATCCTCCAATCTCATGCTTGGAATCTTGGGGACAAATATCTCTCCACCTTCCATTGTTTCTAGGGCGAACATCACCAAATCGAATGTTTGTTCCAATGTTATCCAAAATCGAGTCATTTGACGATCAGTGATTTGGACCTTTTTCAGGTTGGGATTATTTTTAAGAGTCTCCACGATACTGCCACGGCTACCGATGACATTGCCATATCGCACGCAACTGAATCTGGTTTTTTCGTGAGCATAGGAATTGCCGCTGACAAAAAGTTTTTCGGCGCATAATTTGGTGGAACCATATAGATTGCTGGGATGGACGGCTTTGTCAGTAGAAATCAGTAGGACTTTTTTGATTTTATTATTTATAGCTGCTTCTATGACATTTTGACTGCCGAGTACATTGGTCTTGACTGCTTCAAAGGGATTGTATTCCAGCATCGGCACTTGCTTCAAGGCAGCGGCGTGAATAACGATATCAACACCACAGAAAGCCCTTTCTAGGCGTGAAAGGTCTCGGACATCGCCTATGAAGAATCGCAAGCGTTTGTCAGTTATCTCTTTTTGCATGTGAAATTGTTTGTTCTCGTCGCGGCTAAAAACTATCAATTTCTTTGGACTAGAATTGTCCAGTATATATCTAATAAAACTTTTTCCGAATGAACCAGTGCCGCCGGTTACGAGGATAGTTTTGTTGTCCAAAATGGATGAATTTTTCTTCATTAAAACCCAGTCTATATCAAGAGTTGGGGTATGTCCATTCGTCGTTAATGCCGTGTTGTGCGAGTCTTGTTAAACACAAAATATAATATAAAAAAACCGTCCATCGTAAATTCGACAGACGGCCAGATGACAACTTTCTTTTTCAAGTGAGGGCTTCAACCATCTTCTTGAGAGCCAACCCTCTCTCCTTGGGCAAAGGAATGGGAAATGCCAATTCCTGCTTGGCCTTCATGGGGGCGAACCTTTCGGGTATAAGTAATCGATGGATTGTTGACGCCAATATTTCAACGGAACCATAATACACGGGATCTGACGCTCCTAGTCCAACCATTTTCCATGGGTCTTTTCCTTCTATGGGTTTTTGTCCTTTGAGAGCAATAGTTGTGCAAAAGTCAATCACAGGCTTCCGAAGATGGGCAGCTTGGATGCCAATTGTGGAATTGAATTCCACTACTATGTCACAACCAACCACAATATCAGAGGTCTTGATCCCGACATGCTTACCAACAATCCTTGTTTTACAACCCGCATATCTTTCAATGTCCATGTACAAGGACCGGTCATTTGGGTCACCAGGATGAAGTCCAATCAACACCTGCATGTTTCTGTCCATCAGTTGATTGACCGCTTCCACTACCGCCCCAAAGAGTAGAATATTTACTGACCTTCACCCAACTCCCGTCTTGACCACAGCCCTGATTTGACCATGAATCCTTTCAATATAGATGCCGACCTCTTCATTCTGCGGAGCCCTTTTCTGACTTTGGCCCTCAGATCCTTCATTG